>ENA-ORCR01000017-ORCR01000017.1-marine-metagenome-genome-assembly--contig:-NODE-17-length-279837-cov-8.597044_pt1 | contig 279837 bp, 276 predicted proteins | sample MGYA00237782_ERZ508514 | MGnify/ENA primary metagenome ERZ508514 (study PRJEB26185, sample SAMN06268960) | marine metagenome | isolation source: Eden Landing Ponds, San Francisco, CA, USA | place... | reverse complement strand
CACCTAGCGAGCATCGTTTACAGCTAGGACTACCCGGGTATCTAATCCGGTTCGAGACCCTAGCTTTCGTCCCTCACTGTCGGATCCGTCTTCCCGAGGCGCTTTCGCCACCGGCGGTCCGTCCAGGATTACGGGATTTCACTCCTACCCCGGACGTACCCCTCGGGTCTTCCGGTCCCAAGCCGCACAGTTTCCGCCGGACGCCCACCCGTTAAGCGGGTGGATTTCCCGACGGACTTGTGCGGCCAGCTACGGACGCTTTAGGCCCAATAACAGCGGCCATCACTCGAGCTGCCGGTATTACCGCGGCGGCTGGCACCGGTCTTGCCCAGCCCTTATTCTTGCACGTCCTTACCGTGCAGAAAAGCGAGGACTGTATGCCCTCGCACTCGGGGTCCCCCTATCGCACTGTCGTGCAGTGTAAAGGTTTCGCGCCTGCTGCGCCCCGTAGGGCCTGGAATCTTGTCTCAGATTCCATCTCCGGGCTCTGGCTCTCACCACCCGTACCGATTATGGGCACGGTGGGCCGTTACCCCACCGTCTACCTAATCGGCCGCAGCCGCATCCTGTGGCGCCGGAGCGTTTCACGCTCCCGGCACTCCAGCCTGGAAGCGATATCGCGGATTAGCCTCAGTTTCCCGAGGTTATCCGTGTCCACAGGGTAGCTTGGCCACGTGTTACTGAGCTGTTCGCCACGGGTCTGAACCCGTGCGACTAGCATGGCTAAATCGGACCCCGATAGCAATGGCCTCCGGCAGGATCAACCGGAATGGGTCCCCGGGCGGATGCCCGGGGGGGTCTGGCGGGTGTCTCGCTGAGGAGACATCACCATTTAGGCTTCGGCGACACCGCGACACCGAGCCGGGTGTCACCGAACTATCGGGGCTCACATCAGATCCCATCTGTACGGCGGACCGCAGGGGTGGAATCCTCATATCGTTGCGGACCTAAACCTTGCTCCGGATGGGTATTAAACCCATCGAAGGGGTCGGGGACCGCTGGCGATCGTGGACGGTTCGTCCAGACCACCACTCGCGTTCGATCCGAGTGCCCTCGTACCGAAAAGGGCGTCGGATCGATCACGGCTCGGGTGCCCGAATCCTACCCCGGGCAGCCGGCCGCGTCGCGTCGCATACTATCCCAGGCTCCGACCCCCTAATAACCCCGTCGGAACGTCGCCGGTTCGCGACGCAATGACACGGTTTGAGGGAACGGCCAATCGCTGCGGGTCTCGGGACCCGCCGCTGGTCGGTCGGATGTGGCGCGGGAGGAGGGCGGCCGGTCATCCCCCGCTGTCACGAGTGGTGCGACCGAGTGATGCCCGCGCGGGCGGACCTCCGGGCGCGCGTGTATCAAAGGCTTCGGCCTCGGGGCGAGTCGAACCGGACTTCGGTGACCGGCCCCGCCGGTGAGTAGCGCCCATCCGTCACCTGGCGTCCCCCCGTTGACGGGCGGCGAGAACGGCCTCAGCGGGCGTCGCCCGGGGTGGGAACGCTTAAGTAAGTCCTGCGGTGATGCCACCCTACAGGCCCAGTCCATGGTCCGGAAGAAGAAGCTCAGCCCGAGCGGGGCGAAAGGCGAGGACGGCGAATACCACAACGCCCACATCAACATCCACGAGGACGAACTCGCCGTCGCCGGCATGGCCATCGGCGACGACGTCTTCGTCCGCGTCCGCGAGGACAAGATCATCATCCAGAAGGCCGACCAGGACGAAGTCGAACACGACTTCTAGGCACCGGGTCGGCCTGCCATGTCGCCGTATCGCGCCATCAAACCGCTCCTCTTCTCCCTTCCCGCCGAGACCGTCCACGGCGCCGTCTCCGCCGGTCTGGCCGCGGTCCAGGGGACGCCGGTCGAGGGCGTCCTCGCCGACCGGTACACCGTCGACGATCCCCGGCTCCGCGTCGACGCTTTCGGCCAGCGCTTCGACAATCCGATCGGGATCGCCGCTGGGTTCGACAAGAACGCCCGGGTCCCCCGGGCGCTGGCAGCGGTGGGCTTCGGCCACGTCGAGGTCGGTGGCGTCACGGCCGAGGCCCAGGCCGGCAACCCCCGGCCCCGCCTGTTCCGGCTCGTCGAGGACGAGGCGCTCGTCAACCGCATGGGCTTCAACAACGACGGTGCCGACGTCATCGGCGACCGGCTTGCCCGGACCGACCTCCCGGACGTGCCCGTCGGCGTGAACATTGGGAAGTCGAAATCGACCCCGCTGGAGGAGGCACCGGCCGATTACGCCTACACGTACGAACGAGTGGCCGACGCGGCCGACTACGTCGTGGTCAACGTCTCGAGTCCGAACACCCCCGGGCTCCGGGAGCTCCAGTCACGGGACGCCCTGGAGGCGATCCTTGGGCGGCTGCTGGACGCTGGCGCCGACCGGCTCCTGGTGAAGCTCTCGCCGGACCTCGCAGAGTCCGCAATCGCCGACGCGGTGGCGCTCTCCGAGAACCTCGGCGTCGACGGCCTGATTGCGACCAACACGACGGTGGACCGGCCCGCGAGTCTCGCCGACTCGAACCGAGAGGAGGATGGTGGGCTCTCCGGGCGGCCGCTCGAGCCACGGGCGACCCAGGTCGTCCGGTTCGTTGCCGAGCGGACGTCGCTTCCGATCGTTGGGGTCGGTGGCGTTTTCACCGCCGAGGACGCCTACCGGAAGATCCGAGCCGGGGCCTCGTTGGTCCAGCTCTACACCGGGTTCGTGTATCGCGGCCCGGGGACCGTACGGGCGATCAACGAGGGGCTGCTCGGGCTCCTCGATCGAGACGGGTTCGACACGATCAGCGAGGCGGTCGGTGCTGATCTAGAGTGAGCGCCTAGCAAGCACGTCGGTTTTCAGGCGATAATCAGCAGACTGCGCGGAGTGTTCGCCGTCGACTCGGTGCCGGTACCCCGCCAAGGAGAGCCGGCTATCCCGAAAATTGATATCGCGATATTCAGTTTAAAGATCCAACGTAGATCAGCCACAATCGCCATACTGCAGAGGATTCAGAGCGATCAACCAAGACGGTCGGACGCAGCGTGAGAGACCAGGTCGCGGCGATAGCCGAGCCGGTCGCTGAGAGCCCCAGAGACCACTGCGCCGACGGCAAACTCCATTGCACGGCCCCGAACCCAGCCGTACCTGGAGGCAGTCGTGGCCCGCGGCGGCAGGTGGTAGTGCCGTCTCCCAGCCCGACCGGTGTGATCCGGCCGGGACCCGACACGGGGGGAGCCGAACAGAACCCCTCGACGATCGTGACCGCGGTCTTCCTGGGCGAGCTCGGCGGTGCAGTATCGATTCGACAGTATCGGAGTGGCCACGCCTGTCGTTCGATCAAGGCCCGAGTTTCGTTCCAACCGGCTTTCGAACGAAGATCGGCTGCAGTCTGCCGGTTTGGGCAGTCTCGGCGCCGATTCATAAATCGCATATCGGGATATAAAATGGCAAAAGAGCAGGTCCGCGTGCCGTTACAGCGTACGCTAAGCAGAAGGGAACGAGACAGCGAGTTCGATTGCTCGCGGGTTTTCCGTTCCGTGGACTACCGAGAGGAAATCGACCCGTCGAGCGCCAGAGCCGACCGATTCGTCGGCTGCGAGGAGAGCCAGACGGGGCGCTGCTACGCCGAGGTCTCAGCCCTCGGGAAGATCCGCCGGCCGGTCGACGTCACGACGCACGCCCGGGTCACCGGTCTCGACGAGGGCCGCGTCGTCGATCGAGAAGAGGAGATCACGGCCACCGGTGTCGCCGCGCTGGGCGGCGAGCGCGTCGAAGTGCCGCGCAGTCCAGAGCACCGGGTTGCCGCGCTCGCCCTCGTGGGCGGCGGCCAGCGCCGTGCCGACCCCGTTCCGATAGGCGGCCATCAGGGACTCGACCGACGAGGCGCGGACCCAGGGCATGTCGCCGAGGGCGAAGACGGCCGCCTCGACGTCGTCGGGGAGGGCCTCGACCCCGGCGCGGACCGAGGTGGACTGGCCGTCGGCGTAGTGGGGGTTCTCGACGACCGTGACGTCGAGATCCGTCAGGGCGTCCCGGACCTGCTGGTGGTCGTGTCCGACGACGACGATGATCGGCGCACAGCCCGCCTCGATGAGCGTGGCGGCGGCGTGCCGGACGATCGGCTCGCCGTCGACAACCTCGAGGAGTTTGTTTGCCCCGCCGAAGCGCGAGCTCGTCCCCGCGGCGAGCAGCACGCCCCCGATCCGGGGGCCGGCACCGGCCGCATCGAACGGCGGCTCGACGATCGGCAGGTCGCTCATTCGACGACGGGGTACGGGACGACGCGAACCGTCTCCCCGGCGGTCCGGCCCTCCGTGGTGATGAAGAAGCCGTCCGCGCGCGTCGCCCGCGTGGATGACGAGAGGACGCTCGGGTCGTACGTCTCCTCGTAGACTTGCAGGCGCGAGTCGACGTGGCCGAGGGGCATCGCCTCGGGCGGGTCGCCGTCGCCCTCGACCGTCACCGGCACCGCGTAGTCGAAGCCGGCCGGGCCGATGCCGACGTCGCGGGCGAGGGTGGCGTCGATCGTCGGCAAGGACGGGTCGCCGGTGAAGAAGGGCCGGGCCACGAGCGTGGTGATCATGTGGGCGCCGACGGGCTTGCCTGGAATCGCGAACGCGTAGGCGTCCTGGTCGGGCAGCCGGGCCGCGGCGATGGGCTTGCCTGGGCGTACGGCGGCGCGGTGGAAGTCGACGTCACCGAGCGCGCCGAGCGCTCGGATCACGTAGTCCTTCTTTCCGACGCTCGTGCCGCCCGTCGTGAGCACGACGTCGTAGGCCTCGGCGAGCTCGGCGATCCGGCCCTCGACGCGGTCGTAGTCATCGGGGACAGATCCCTCGTAGGTCGCGTCGTGGCCCCACGAGCGGACCAGTCCGGCGAGCATCGAGGAGTCGAGGTCCTGGGCGCGGCCCTCGTGGATCTCGGTGCCGGTGGCGAGCACCGCGACGGCGAAGCGCTCGTGAACGGAGACGTCCTCGACGTCCACGTCACCGAGGAGGATGGCGTCCTTCGGCGAGAGGCGCTCGCCCGCCTCGAACAGGGTCTCACCGGCGGCGACGTTGGAGCCCCGTCCGTAGACGTACGTGCCGGGCTCGATCTGCGTTCCCTCGAGGTGGCCGTCGGTGACGGTCGCCTCCTCGCGCTTTAAGACCGCGTTGGCGCCCGAGGGGAGGGGCGCCCCGGTGGCGATCGGGACCGCCTCGCCAGCGCCGATGGCGGGCGGTTGGTCCTCCGGGAAGACGTCGTCCTGGGTCAGCTCGAGCGGGTAGGGGTCGGTCGCGTCGAAGGCGAACCCGTCCATCGTCGCGAAGTCCTGGGGCGGGTGGTCCGCGTCAGCGACGACCGCCTTGGCCGCGGTCCGGCCGGCGATGCGGTCGAGCGGGACGCGCTCGGCTGGCCGGTCCGCGAGGGCCGCCGCCCGGATGGCGAGGACGCGGTCGACCGCCTCGGCCCGCGGGAGGAGGTCGTCGTGGTCAGTCATATGGATGGGTTGGCGGGGCGGGGAAAAAGGCCTTGCCGGTCGCCGGGGCCACGATCCGCGGCGACAGGTGGTAACGGTTTTTTGCCTCGTCCACACTGGGTCGAGCATGGAACGATACACGGTGCAAGCGGGCGCTCGTTCGCGGCCGTGGCACGCGGAGGTGGCCTGACCGATGGCCGTCGAGACCATCGACCCCTCGGGCATCGATTCGTCGAACGTCCTCGGCTCGGCGGTGCAACGTCGGGAGGACCCTGAACTGCTCACCGGCGACGCGGAGTACACCGACGACATCCAGCGGGCCGGGATGGTCCACCTCGGCATCGTCCGGAGCCAGTACGCCCACGCCGTCGTGGAGTCGATCGACCCGAGTGCCGCCACGGCGATGGATGGCGTGCTCGCGGTCTACACCCAGGAGGACGTCGCGGCGAGCGACGCGCCGGGCGTCGTGCCGGTCAGGGCCACGCCCTCCGCCACGGAGCCGGTGGACCGACCGATGCTCGCCGACGGGACGGTCCGCTACCAGGGCCAGCCGGTCGCCGCCGTCGTCGCAGAAGACCGGTACACGGCGACGGAGGCGGCCGACGCCGTCGAGGTCGCCTACGATCGGCTCGACGCCGTCGCCGACCCGCTCGAGGCTGTCGAGGAGGGGGCGCCACAGCTCCACGAGGCAGCCGAGCACAACGTCGCCATGGACACCGTGGTGGGCGACGAGACGGCGGTCGAGGCGGCCTTCGAGACGGCCGACCGAACCGCGAGTGTCGACCTGGTCAACCAGCGCCTGATCCCGAACGCGATGGAGCCTCGGGCGTCGATAGCGGACTACACGCCGTCCTCGGGCGCGCTCACCGTCGAGGTCACGACGCAGAACCCCCACCTCCACCGCGGCTGGTACGCGGCGATGCTCGGGATCCCCCAGGGCAAGATCCGCGTCCGGGCGCCGCGGGTCGGCGGTGGCTTCGGCCAGAAGATCCACGCGTATCCGGCCGACGGGATCACGGCCTGGGCGTCGATGCAGCTCGGCCGGCCGGTGAAGTGGACCGCGAGTCGTTCGGAGGACTACCTCGCGGGGACGCACGGCCGCGACCACCGGACGACGATCGAGCTGGCGCTCACCGAAGACGGGTCGATCGAGGCCGTCCGGGCGGAGGCGTTCGTCAACTTCGGCGGCTACCTCTCGAACGTCGGCGCGGGCCTGCCCTTCAACTTCGCGAAGCTGGTCTCGGGCCAGTACGAGATCCCGGCGATCAGCACCCGCCTGATCGGCGTCTACACCAACACCACGCCGACGGACGCGTATCGCGGGGCCGGTCGCCCCGAGGCGTGCTACGCGATCGAGCGGGCCGTCGACGCCGCCGCGGGCGAACTCGACATGGACCCGGCCGAGCTCCGGCGCCGGAATTTCATCCCGCCCGGGGCCTTCCCGTACCAGTCGCCGACGGGCCACGAGTACGACTCCGGCGAGTACGAGCGGGCACTGGAGACGGCGCTCGACCTCGTCGACTACGACGACTGGCGGGAGCGGCAACGGGAGGCGCGGACGAACGGTCGCTACCTCGGCATCGGGCTGTCCTCGTACGTCGAGGCCTGTGGGGCCGGGCCGGGGCTCTGGGAGCGGGGCGCCGTCGAGTTCGACCGGTCCGGGGGCGTGACGGTGAAGGTCGGGACCTTCGACCACGGTCAGGGCCACCACACGAGCTACGCCCAGATCGTCTCCGATCGGCTCGGCGTCCCCTACGAGGACGTCGAGGTCGTCGACGGGGACACGGCCGAGGTGCCCGAGGGCAACGGCACCTACGGCAGCCGGACGGCGGCCGTCGGCGGCAGCGCGGTCGTCGAGAGCACCGAGAAGATCGTCGAGAAGGCGCGGGCCATCGCCGCCCATACCCTCGAGGCGGACGAGGCCGACATCGAATTTCACGAGGGCGAGTTCCAGGTCGCCGGCGCCCCCGACCGGGCCATCGGCATGCAGGCCGTCGCGCAGAAGGCGTTCCAGGGCGCGGTCCCCGAGGGCATGGAGCCGGGGCTCGAGGCCTCGAGCTTCTACGACCCGCCCAACCACACGTTCCCCTTTGGCACCCACGTCGCGGTCGTCGAGGTCGATCGAGACACCGGCGAGGTCGCGTTCGAGCGGTACTGCGCCGTCGACGACGCCGGCGAGCAGATCAACCCGAAGCTGGTCGAGGGCCAGATCCAGGGCGGCATCGCCCAGGGCGTCGGGCAGGCGCTCTACGAGGGCGCCGTGTACGACGACAACGCGACGATGGTGACCGGCTCGATGCAGGACTACACGGTCCCGAAGGCCGAGCACGTCCCCGCGGTCGAGCTGGAGGAGACGGTGACGCCGTGTCCGCACAACCCCCTCGGCGTGAAGGGCGTCGGCGAGGCCGGCACCATCGCCGCGCCGCCGGCCGTGGTGAACGCCGTCGTCGACGCCCTCGAACCCTTCGGGGTCGACCCGAGCGACCTCGACATGCCGCTGTCGAGCGAGACCGTCTGGCAGGCGATCGAAGACGCGACGTAGCGCGGTCGGCTGGCTCCGGCGCGCGCGGCCGCAGAAGGAGGTTTTTTGACGGCGCGCGCCGTGTCTCGACACGGAGACCACCCGCGGTCACCGAGGCCAACCATGGAATTCAACGGACGCTTCGAACTGGACGGCGTGACGCCCGAGGAGGCCTGGCTGGCCCTCTCGGACCCCTACATGATCAAGTCGGCGCTCCCCGGCTGTCAGTTCCTCTCGAAAGTCGAGGGCGACAGTGCGGACTTCGAGGCGCTGCGGGAGCAGGCCGAGGCGGCGGGCGAGGATCCGCCGCTGCTCCCCGACGCCGACCCCGAGGACGTCGCCGAGCGGGCGGTCGGCGAGGGCGAGACCTGGGCGGCGCTCATGGAGATCTCGGTCGGCGCCGTCAAGCCCAGCTTCGAGACCGTCGTGACCATCGTCGAGCGGGAGTTCCCGACGATGACGGCCGAGGGCGACGGCTCCGCCTCGAACTCGAGCTTCGAGATGAAGGCGGGCATGGATCTCTCGGAGACCGAGAGCGGGGTGGCCATCGAGTGGTGGGCCGAGGCCGACGTCTTCGGCCGGATCGCCCAGATGGGCCAGCGGGTCATCAACCCAGTCGCCAACCGCGTCGTCAACCGCTTCTTCAAGCAGGTCGAGAACCAGCTCTCGGACGTCAGCGACGGCGGCGGCGGCCTCCGCGACCGCATCTCGGACCTCATCTGAGCGGCCGCAACCGGCGGCCGCGGTTCGGTGGCAAAGGGCCCCCTGCCCGGCCGCCACGCAAAGGTTTTTGTCGGTTCGCGCGGCCATGTAGCACGGCGATGCGTGCACGCGCGTGACACTGGCGCGCGGGGTCGCCACCCTATCGGGGACGGGACCACCGGCCAGGGGACGGCCTCGCGAGCGACCACCGGTACCCGCAAACAATACCGGTCGCCCACTGCGCCCGCCGACGCGGCGGACACCCGGCGGGACTGCACGACCAGACGACTATGACAGAACACGACATCACGCTAACGGTCAACGGAGAAGAGCACGAGCTGTCGGTGGAGCCCCGGACGCTCCTCGTCCACGCCATCCGCGACGAGCTGGGCTATACGGGGACCAACGTGGGCTGTGAGTCCAGCCTCTGTGGCGCCTGTACGGTCCACATGGACGGGGACGCGGTGAAGTCCTGCACGGTGCTGGCCGTCCAGGCCGACGGCTCGGAGATCGGGACCGTCGAGGGGCTGGCCGAGGACGGCGAGTTCCACCCGATGCAGTCGAGCTTCCAGGAAGAACACGGGCTCCAGTGTGGCTACTGCACGCCCGGCATGATGATGACGGCGACGGCCTACCTCGAGGACGGCGGCTCGACCGACCGGGACGACATCCGGCACGCTCTCGAAGGCAACCTCTGTCGCTGCACCGGCTATCAGAACATCGTGAACGCGGTGGAATCGGCCGCCGATAAGATGGGCGGCGCGACGGGGGCCGACTGAAATGTCGATCGAGTCCATCGGCGCGGACGAGGTCAGCACCGACGAGCTGCTCGGCTCCGCGGTCGAGCGGCGCGAGGACATCCACCTCATCTCGGGCGACGCCGAGTACACCGACGACATCCAGTACCCCCACATGGCGTACATGGGCGTCGCCCGGAGCCAACAGGCCCACGCCCGCATCCAGAACGTCGACACGTCGGCGGCGGCGGAGATGGAGGGCGTCATTGACGTCTTCACCGCCGAAGACGTCGAGGCGTCCGGGGTACCGGGGAACCTCTCGTTCACGGACCTCCCCTTCGTCGACGCCCCGGACCACCCGATGATCGCCAAGGACAAGGTGGTCTACCAGGGCGAGCCGGTCGCCGTCGTGGTCGCGGAGGAGCGCTACCAGGCCCACGACGCGGCCGACGCCATCGAGATCGACTACGAGCGCCTCGACGCGGTGGTCGACCCCGTGGACGCCGCCGACGACGACGCACCGGTCCTCCACGACGACATGGGGACCAACGTCGGCATCGAGTGGGAGCTCGGCGAGGCCGACCCGGTCGAGGACGCGCTGGCCGGCGCCGACAACGTCGTCGAACTGGAGTTCGACAACCAGCGGCTGATCCCGACGGCGATGGAGCCGCGGGCGACCGTCGCCCGCTATAAGGGCTCGACGGGGGAGCTCTCGGTCGAGATGACCTCGCAGAACCCCCACGAGCACCGGGACCACCTCGCCGCGGCCCTCGGCATCTCCGGGGGCAAGGTCCGAGTACGGGCCCCGGACGTCGGCGGCGGGTTCGGCGCGAAGATCCACCACTACTCCGACGAGACCCTGACGGCGTGGTGTGCGATGCAGACCGGCCGGCCGGTGAAGTGGCAGGCCACGCGCTCCGAGGACTTCCTCACGACCGCCCACGGCCGGGACCACGTCACGACGGCCAAGATGGGCGTCGACGACGACGGCAGCATCCAGGCCTTCCACGTCGACACCCAGGTCGGCGTCGGCGGCTACCTCTCCACAGTCGAGGGGCTCGTCGCGACCAACCTCTACGCGACGATGCTCTCGGGCCAGTACGACATCCCGGCGATCTACGCGAAGGTCATCGGGACCTTCACGAACGCCACGCCGGTCGACGCCTACCGCGGGGCCGGCCGCCCCGAGGCGTGCTACGCCATCGAGCGGATGGTCTCGGCCGCCGCGAAGGAGATCGGCATGGACCCGGCCGAGTTCCGGCGGCAGAACTTCCTCCCGGCCGACGACTTCCCCCACGAGGTCGTCACGGGCCACGTCTACGACTCGGGCGACTACGAGATGGCCCTGGACGAGGCCCTCGACCTCGTGGACTACGAGGACTTCCGCCAGCGGCAGGAACAGGCCCGCGAGGAGGGCCGCCTCCTGGGTCTGGGCATCTCGTGCTACATCGAGGCCTGCGGGCTGGGACCGGGCACGATCGAGAGCGGCGAGGTCCGGATCACCCGTGGCGGCGACGTGACCGTCACCTGCGGGACCCACTCCCACGGTCAGGGGCATAAGACGAGCTACGCCCAGATCGTCGCCAACGAGCTCGGTGTCGACTACGACCGCGTCGACGTGCGGGAGGGCGACACCGCGGAGACCCCGGAGGGTCACGGCACCTACGGCAGCCGGAGCGCGGCCGTCGGGGGCAGCGCGCTCTTAGAGAGCGCCCGTAAGGTCCACGCGAAGGCCCGCCGCATCGCCGCCCACCAGCTCGAGGCGGACGAAGCCGACCTCGAGTTCGACGACGGCGAGTTCCGCGTCGCCGGCGCACCGGACCGCTCGGTGACTATGGGCGAGGTCGCCGAGGCGGCCCTCGCCGGCGACGTGCCCGAGGGCGAAGAGCCCGGCCTCGAGGCGACGACCTACTACAACCCCTCGAACTTCACCTTCCCGTTCGGGACCCACATCGCCGTGGTCGAGATCGACCCGGACACGGGCGAGATCGAGTTCGAGCAGTACGGCGCCGTCGACGACGTCGGGAACCAGATCAACCCCAAGATCGTCGAGGGCCAGGTCCACGGCGGCATCGCCCAGGGCCTCGGCCAGGCGATCACCGAGGGCGCGGTCTACGACGAGAACGGCCAACTGACGACGGGCTCGATGCAGGACTACGCCATCCCGAAGGCCTTCGACGTGCCGGACATGGACGTCGAGAGCACCGTCACCGAGTGCCCGCACAACCCGCTCGGCGTCAAGGGCGTGGGCGAGGCCGGCACCATCGCGTCGACGCCCGCCATCGTGAGCGCGGTCGTCGACGCCCTCTCCCACCTCGGCGTGGACAACGTCGAGATGCCGCTCACCAGCGAGCGGGTGTGGCAGGCTATCCAGGACGCGGAGGGGGGTGCCTGATGTTCCCCGCCCAGTTCGAATACTACGAGGCCGAGAGCGTCGACGAGGCGCTCGACCTGCTCGCCGAGCACGGTGACCGCGAGGTCGAGATCCTGGCCGGTGGGCACAGCCTCTTGCCGACCATGAAGTCCGGGCTCGCGAGCCCCGACGTGCTGGTCGACATCGGCGGCATCGACGGGCTCAACGGGATCGAGCACTCGAACGGCGCGGTCTCGGTCGGCGCGCTGACGCCCTACGCGGACGTCGCCGCCGACGAGGCGGTGCATAAGCAGACGACCGCCTTCGCGGAGGCCGCCCAGGCCATCGGCGACATCCAGGTGCGGAACCGCGGGACGGTCGGCGGCAACGTCGCCCACGCGGACCCGGCGTCGGACCTGCCGGCCGCGGTGGTCGCCTCGGACGCGACGATCCACGTCCAGGGGCCCGACGGCAGCCGCGAGATCGGGGCCGACGACTTCTTCGAGGGGATGTACGCTACGGCCGTCGGCGAGGGCGAGATCCTCACCCAGGTCGACGTCCCGACCTACGACGACGGCGACGTCGGCGCCTACGTGAAGAAGCCGAGCCCCTCGTCGGGCTACGCGATGGTCGGCGTCGCGGCGGTCCTCCAGACGGACGGCCGGGAGATCGACTCGGCCCGCGTCGCCGCCAACGGCGCGATGGACCACGCAATGCGGTTGACGGGCGTCGAGGACGCCCTCGCGGGCTCGTCCGTTGCAGACGCGCCAGAGGCTGCGTCCCACGCCACCGAGGGCATCGACGACTGGCAGTTCATGGACGACCTGCAGGCCTCGGCGGAGTACCGCGCCCAGCTCCTCGAAGTGTACACGCGGCGTGCCCTCGAGGCGGCGGCCGACCAAGCCTGATTCCCGGGCGGGCGATTTCTCCCGTTTTCAGCCGGCAGCAGCCGCGCCGTTGCGGTCCGTCGCGCCGACACGGATTCGCTTTTATGCACAGGGCCGCTATCCGTCGACGAATGAGCGACTCGCCGGGGACGACCGGATTGGAGGTCGACGAGGCCGGGCTGCGGACGCTGTTCGACGAGCAGGACTACGTCGCCGAGGACGACATCGTCACCACCGTGCTGCTTTCGCTGCGGCTCGGCAAGCCGCTGCTCGTCGAGGGCGAGCCGGGCTCCGGGAAGACCGAGCTCGGGAAGGTGCTCGCCGACGGGCTCGACACCGAGCTCGTCCGCCTGCAGTGCTACGAGGGGCTCTCCGCGGAGAACACGTTGTATGAGTGGAACTACACGAAGCAGCTCCTCGCCGTCCAGGCCGGTGACCGCGGCGTGGCCGACGAGGACGCCTCGGTGTTCGACGAGGACTACTTACTCGAGCGCCCGCTGCTCCGGGCGCTCACTCACGACGGGCCACGGCCGCCGGTCCTCCTCATCGACGAGGTCGACCGGGCCGACGAGGAGTTCGAGGCCCTCCTCCTCGAGGTCCTCTCGGACTTCCAGGTCTCCATCCCCGAGCTCGGCACGGTGGCGGCGTCCCAGCCACCGATCGTGGTCATCACCTCGAACCGGACCCGCGGGCTCTCGGACGCGCTGAAGCGGCGGTGTCTGTTCCTCCACATCGAGCCGCCGTCGATGGCGAAGGAGCGGGCCATCGTCCGGGAGAAGGTGCCGGAGCTCGACGGCGCCGTCGCGGCGGCCGTCACCGGCGCCGTCCAGCGCCTCCGGGAGGAGCCCCTCCTCAAGCAGCCCGGCGTCGCCGAGACGCTCGACTGGGCGCGGGCCATCGCGGCCCTCCGGCACGACGGCGAGGACGCCCTCACCGAGACGGAGGTCCGGAACACGCTCGGCTGCCTGCTGAAGGAGGTCGAAGACGTCCAACGCGTGGACGACGCACTCTTGAGCGAACTCCTGGATTCGGCCGAACGGGCCCGCGCCCAGGGATAGCGATGCACGTCGAGGGAGAGGACGGCGACCCGCCGGATTTCGTCGAGGCCCGCGAGCACGTCCTCGAGACCATCCTCTCCTTCGAGCGCGCGCTCCGGACGGCGGGGGCGAGCGTCCCGGCCACGGCCGGGATCGACGCGGCGCGAGCGCTCGTCGAGGTTGGCTTCGACGACCGCGAGCGCGTGCGGGCAGCCCTCCGCGCCGTCCTCATCAGTCAAGAGGCGGATATCGTGGCGTTCGAGCGGCTCTTCCCGCCGTTCTGGCGGCGCTTTGCCGAGGGCCTCGACGCCCAGGGCTCGACCGACAACGTCCAGGACGCGGTCGACCGGTTCGGCATCCCGAGCGCCTCACCCCCGGAGCCCGAAGAGGGGGACGAGCCCCAGCTCACGGAGGACGAGGAGGCCGACGGCGCCGAGGTGGCGGCCACCGACCGGACGGTCACCTTCTCGGCCGAGACCGAGGCCACCCCGGGGGGCGAGGACGAGACGACGGCGATCTACAGCCCGAGCGGCCGGTCCGAGCGGGTGTCGATGGGTCGGGCGATGCTCCGGGAGTCGGGCGACCTCGAAGCGGCGATGCGATCGCTGACGGCGGCGCTCGCGTCGCTCCAGGGCCGACGCTGGGGCCGCGAGGGCGACGAGCGGGTCGACGTCCGCCGTGCCCTGCGGGGGAGCTTCGGGACCGGCGGCACGGTCGTCTCCGTGCCGACCCACGCGAAGAAGCGCTCGGCGGTGTCGGCGACGCTGCTGGTCGACGTGAGCCAGTCGGTGCTCGACACCATCGACCGGGGCTTCCTCATCGACTTCCTGCGCCGCGCCGTCGAGGAGTGGCGGACCGTGCGGGTGTTCTTCTTCGACACCGCGGTCCGCGAGGTGACCGACGCCTTCCGGACCCGGACGCCCCTCGAGGCGCTCGACGCCCTGGAGGCGGCCGAGGCCGCCTGGGGTGGTGGCACCCAGATCGGGCAAGCCATCGAGACCGTCAAGCGCGAGCACCCCGACGCGGTCGACCGGAACACGACGGCGGTCGTGATCAGCGACGGCCTCGAGGTGGGTGAGATCGAGCTCTTGGAGCGGGGGATGTCCTGGCTCTCCGCCCAGTCGGCCGCCGTGCTGTGGTGTAACCCACTGGCCGCCTCCCCGGAGTACGAGCCCACCTGCCGGGGGATGGCCGCGGCGATGCCGTACGTGAACGGGCTCTTCGCGTTCACCGGCCCGGACGACGTCGCCGAGATGGCCAGACAACTCACCCAGCGCGGGACGGCGGGGCCCATCGGCTACGAGCACGACGGCCGGGGACGTGCCTGACGTCGGCGGGTACCTCGGTGAGGCGACTGGGCGGTAATTTCGCCTGGGTGGCATGCCACAGCCGTACGACGACGTGATCGTCGGAGCGGGCTCGGCAACGACGGGAGAGGGTGGGACGCGATGCTTCCGGTGTATACGCGCCTGGACCACGAGGACGGCGAGTCCACCTACCACGGGGCCGATGAACCGCTCCGGGTGGAGCAGGAGCACCCCTACAGCGAGGTGACGGAGGCGCTCATCGACGCCACGTTCACGGCGTGAACGACCGCCGCGTGGTCGACGCCTCGATCCTGCCGACGATCACCAGCGGGAACACGAACGCGCCCACGATGGCGATCGCCGAGCGGGCGTCGGACTTCCTCACGGACGAGCGCTAGTTCGCGCTACGATCGGGGGTCCGGGGATCAGTACCCACGGCCTCGGGCGGTGGTGGCGATCGATGGCGTGGTCCGTGAACCCGGTCGAACGCAGCGTTGGTCGCTCGTCCCGCAGCAAAGACCACCGGTCGTGTAAGCCCCATCAGACCACTCGTGACCAGTCCGGCGAGAGAATACTGGTTGAGTACTCCCAAAAATAAAACCACCACCCCTGTAAAAAACTTCTAAACTATGAATTAATTTTACGGTCAACGGTAATGGGCACCTGTGACGGGCGAGGTCCATGATCATCATCGAAGCCGCCATCGACCATCCGCTGTTGCGGGAGGCGGTAACGGAGAACCCTGATCTGACGGTCGAGTGGGAAAAGACCACGCTGCTGGACGAAGCCGTTGTGATGCTCTTCTGGGCTGATGGCGGGGACCTCACACGGTTCGACGCCGCACTCGAAACCGATCCGACCGTTACGCCGGACCGGTCCGTCGACATCGGCGGAGCGCGGCTGTACCAGGTGCACCTGGCGAACAAAGGGGCGGAGCCCAGTCTCTATCCCCTACTAGTCGAAGTCGGTGGAACCGTGTTTGCTGCGACGCGCTCGACTGGCGCCTGGCAGTGTCGACTTGGCTTGCCGAGGGAGCGCGACGTCGAGCAGTTCTTCGACGCGGTCGAGGCGGCGGATATCGAGTACACCATCGACGGCGTCTACGAATTGCGGGAGGTTGGGGCGGCCGCCGATCTCGGGTTGACAACTGAGCAACAGGAAGCGCTCATCACTGCGCTCGATTCCGGGCATTTCGATGTCCCCCGCGAAACCACCAATAAAAACTGTCGGAGGCTCTCGGGATTTCAGACGCTGCATTCTCCCAGCGCTTACGGCGAGGGATCAAAACGCTCCTCGAACAGACGTTTGAACCGACGTCGAACGCCCACCGTCAACAGCGATGAGCGGCGTGGACGCTACCTAAGCTCACCCCGGCGGTATCACCGTCGCCCGCGCGCAATCGCGACCGCCTCGCCACTGAACCAACCGATTGCGGAACACCGTGCCCCACCCGAAAGCCATAGGGAAGTTGACCACTTACGGTCGACCATGAGCGATCAGGACTGGAGCGTGCCGGAGACCGAGGTGCTCACCTCGATGCGCACCCTGCTGGAGGAGGGCCGCGAGGCCGTCCTCGCGACGGTCGTGGACGTCGAGGGGAGCGCCTACCGGCGGCCGGGTGCGAAGATGCTCGTCGAGGAGGGGGGCGAAGGGCTCGGCCACATCACCGCCGGCTGCCTCGAGGACGAAGTGTTCGAGCTCACTGCCGAGGTGCTCGCCGCCGGCGAGCCCCGCATCGAGACCTACGACCTGATGGAGGACGACGACGACGTCTGGGGGCTGGGCGTCGGCTGTAACGGCATCATCGACATCCTGCTGGAGCCGCTCGAGGAGAGTCACCTCCCCGCCGTCGAAGCGTTCGAAGCCGGCCAGCGGGTCGGCGCGATCACGGTTCTCGGGGGCGACGCCCCGATGGGCGCGAAGGCCTACTACCGGGACGGTGCGGTCGAGGTCGAGACCGAGGACTTCCCGGACTGGCTCGCCGAAGCCGTTACGCGCCCCGCCGCGGCCCTCGTCGAGGACGGCGGCTCGGACTCGATCGAGATCGAGACGGCCGACGGAACTGCCGAGGTGTTCGTCGACGCCATCGAGCCGACGCCGGACCTCCTCGTCTTCGGCAGCGGCCACGACGTGGGGCCACTTGTCGAGCTAGGGAAGAACAACGACTTCCGCGTCACCGTCGTCGGGTACCGCGGCGCGGCCGATCTCGAGGAGCGGTTCCCCCACGCCGACGCGGTCGTGGCGACGTCACCCGCGCAGGTGGGTGAGGTCATCGACGTCGACCCGTCGACCTACGCCGTCGTGATGACTCACAACTTCATCGACGACCGGCTCACCGTCGAGGCCCTGATCGACGCCGGGGTACCCTACGTCGGGATCATGGGCCCCCACGAGCGCTTCGAGGAGATGCTGGAGGAGTTCGAGGTCGAAGGCCGAACCTTCAGCGAGCGCGAGCTGGATCGGGTGTTCACGCCGATCGGGCTCGACCTGGGAGGGGCGACCCCGTACGGCATCGCCACGAGCATCGTCGGTGAGGTGCTCGCCGTCCATCACGACCGCGAGCCAAAGCACCTCCGGGAGCGCGAGGGCACGATCCACGAGCGGATCGAGGCACCGGAGCCGACGACCGACTGAGGGCACACACCATCTGCGTCCCGCGCTGTACGAAGATGGCCGCCACGGTGGGCGCTGCTCACGGACCAGCGGTTCTCGGATTAGGCACGTCGACGGCACCCGCCACGGCCTGACGGGCGATGTGTCGGGAACACGAGTCCGTCATTGGACGTTTACCAAGGCCAGATCTCTCAGCGCCGGTGGATGGACCGTCAGGAGGAGTACCCACGTTGGGTCGGCCCGACCGAGCAGGATTTCGACCGGGCGACGTGGCAGTTCGAGGGGACGCGTATGCAAGCACTATTCGACCTTCGTGCCGAGCAGCCGAAAGTAAACTAAAATCCAGAAACATATTTATACGAATAGGCATTAGCATTTACATAGATGATCACCACGGCCGGACTCGCTATCATCGACGAGTTGAGTTCCGGTCGCGAAGCGACCCCCGATGAGCTCGCGACTGATACGGGGTATTCACAGGCACACGTCTACGAGGTGCTCGACGATCTGATCGCAACAGGGCTACTTGTTGAAGCCCGTGGAGCCAAGAATCAGCGGTCCGTTCACGTCACTGACCACCCAGTCGTCGAATCGTATCGGGCCCTGCGATCCGACCTCGGCCATATAGACTGGGATGAACTCCTCTCGCCCGCGACACTCCGGGTGTGCTGGTATCTCGACGAACCACGTCGCGTCACTGACATCGCAGATCGACTCGGAATCACCCGTCAAGGTGTCCACAACATGTTGTCACCACTCAAGCATCGAGCGATGTTATCGCCGTCTGGTCCAGAGTACGCACTGCGTGAGGAGTTCTCGTCTCTCGTGGCGTTCGCTCGGTCGGTCCTGAAGCACGAGCACCGTTCACGAGTCCGGGCGGTCGCACCGAGTGCGACACTCGAGTGGTGCGATCCAACGCGGTCACTCGTCCGCGTACATACAGCGGCGGATACGGAAGCCCTTCAGGCGACGACTGACTGGCAGCTCACTGGGCTCGCTCGGTTTCAAACGTACGGGCTCCAATTTTTCCTCGCGGGTGAACCCGCGTTCTGGTATGCGCCCGACGAGGAACTGACACCCGCCGAGATCGTTTGCCACACACTCCTCCTTGAGCGTGGATCCCGCCGTGTCAGCTATTCAATGCTGTTGACCGAGAAGCTCGACATCGACGAAGAGACGATTACAGACACCGCGGCGTGGTACGATCTAGAGAACGTGGTGGCAGCGATGTATCGGGGACTTCGAGGGGAGTACTCCTTGGCCGACCGTCCGGACGTTCTGCCGAGAGAGGCAGAGTACATGGCGCTGAAGGAGCAATACGGGGTCCCATGACTGTATTCAAGGGAGGTGAGGCGGTCACGGACTTTCTCGAAGTGTTCGACAGCTGGCTATCGGCGTCCGTTGTGGTGTATCTCCTCGGTGGCTCCGCGATGACGGTTCGCGGGCTGAAGGACCAGACTGAGGACATCGACCTTGCACTGGGGGCTGGTACTGAGTTCGAGCACGTCTACCAGGCACTACAGTCACAGGGATTCACGGTGATTTCCGAGCCGACGGAATCGTTCGAGGAAGTGGGGAAAACGGTCGAGCTCCATCAAGACGAACGTGGACTTCAGGTCGATCTCTTCGATCGGCAAATCGTCGGGAAAGTGTGGATTACCGACCGCATGCACGACCGGGCAGAGGAGTTTTGGACCGGCCCTCATGCAACAGCATTCGTCCTCTCCGACGAGGACATGTTCTTGCTGAAAGCCGTCTCCGGCGGTGACGTGGCGAGTGGCCGGCGACGCGACATCGAGGATATGCGAACGTACGCCCAGCGTGGACTCGACTACGAGACGATTCTAACCGAGATTGACGAACAGCGACCGTTCAACACCGGCTCGACCGAAGCACGACACATCCGTGATCAATCGCATCCGCTGTGCACCATCGAAATGGCGGTGGATTCGCTGTCCGGGCTCCCGAACATGTTCACGTCCCGAATCGGAAAGTTCGCGACGGAGGTCGAGTACTCTGTGCTTGCGGCTATCGACGATGGGATTGCCGAGGTTGAGACAATTCGAATGCAAGTCCTCTCGAACGTGAGGGCGCTCTCGGGCGACGAAGAGGACGCCGTCGACGAAGCTATCGACCGACTCGTTACAAAACGCGTTCTTCACCGCGATGGCGAGGGGCTTCGACTTCGGTGAGCGAACACACAGGCGCCACCCAGTGGACCGTTCGAAGAGGGTGAACACCAGCCAGTTGAATACAGCCATCCACTCGGGTAACGGGTCGCCGGACGACTGGGCCCCGAGCACCTCGGGGTTACTCGTCCGCCGCGAGCTGCCGGACCGTGAGTACCGGCACTGGGCAGCTCCGGACGACCGTCTCCGCGACGCTCCCGAGGAGGTATCGGTTCTCGCCGTGCCGGCCACGGGTGCCGAGGGCGACGACGTCCGCGTCGACGTCGCGGGCGTGGGTGGCGATCTCGGTGGCTGGCCGGCCTTCGCGAACGGCAGTGTGGACATCACCGGTCGCCTGCGCCGCGACCGCATCGAGCGCCCGTTCGCCACGCTCGGCCAAGGCATCGTGGTAGGAGTCCCGGACGGACTCCGGGGAGGCATCGACCTCGTCCCGGTCGACCACGTAGAGGGCGTGGAGGGCGGCGTCGAACCGGTCGGCGAGGTCGAAGGCGACCGTCACCGCCCGCTCGACGCTCGTGGAGCCGTCCGTCGCGACGAGGACCGCATCGATCATGTGCCCACGTGCGTCGCGCCCGACAATAAACCCGGCTACGTGGGACAGACCGCCGTTCGAGGGGCCCAACGATACGGCCAGTCGGTGGCCGCCGCACTGGCTCGGAGCCTTTTTCCGCTCCGGGAAACCACTTCGGCCCATGAGCGCGGGGGTTGACGTCGACACGGTCCTAGTCCCGATCGACGGGAGCGAGGAGGCCGAGCGGGCCGTCGACTACGCCATCGCCATCGCCGCGCGCTACGAGGCCGCAGTCCACGCCACGTTCGTTCTCGGCGAGGAGGCGTCCAGGGCCATCGAAGACGGGACGGCGGACGACGAGGGGATGGTGGCCGAGGCGCGGTCGGTGTTCGAGGCTATCGCCGAGGCGGCGGAGCGCGAGGGCGTCCCCTTCAGCCACTCCACGACGGCGGGCTTCTCGACCACCCGAAAGCTGGTGCACCCAGGCAGCGTCATCCTGGACGCCGCCGAGCAGATGGAGGCGGACTTCCTCGTCATCCCGCGCGAGACTGGACTCGAGGATGAAGACGTCTTGGAGAAGGCCGCCGAGTACGTGCTCTCCTACGCGAGCCAGCCCGTCCTCTCCGTCTAACCGCTCAGGTGAGCCAGATCGTCATCTCGACCTCGAACCGGTCGTCCCCGGTCCGCTCGAACCCGACCGAACCGTAGAGCCCCACGGCCGCGTCGTTCCACCGCTCGACCGTGAGCCAGACGCGCTCGACGCCCCGGGCGGCTCCGGCCCCGAGCAAGTGTCGGATGAGCCGGCCGCCGATCCCGGCGCGCTGGTAGTCCTGGTGGACGAAGATCGCCAGCTCGTAGGCGCCCTCATCGTCGGAAACGAGCGTCGCGTGGCCGGCGACGGTATCACCGTCCCACGCGAGCACGTTGAGCCCCTCACCCTCGACGAGCGTCGAGAGCCACGACTCGACGCGCTCTCGGCCGATCGGCGGGATGCCCTGAGCCCGGTCGGCCGGGTCGAAGCGGTCGTACATGTCGACCATCGACGTGATCGCCGTCTCTCGCCGTTCGGGGGGTTCCTCGTCGAGGACGCGGATCTCGATGGTCCGACCCTCTCGGTCGGTGAAGGTCGCCGGCGGTTCCGGGAAGGGGCCAGCCGGCTCCTCGGGATACGGCCGATCGTCGCTCATCGAATGAGGAACACCGAGGTCCGGGCGTTGAGGACGACGAACTCGGCGATCGATCCCACGGAGATCTTCCCCATGGGGGTTTGTTCGCCGCCGCCGAGGGCGATGGCGTCGAACCCTTCGGCTTCGGCCAGTTCCACGAGCCGGCTCCCCGGGTCGCCGCTGACGGTGCGGATATCCGCCTCGGCGCCCACGCGGTCTAGCTCCTCCCGGACACGGTCGGTGATGTCGTCGATATTGACGTCCGTTTCGGGGTTATCCAGCACCGCCACGGTGAGCTCGTCACCGACGGCACTGGCTCGCTCGACCACCTGGGAGAGGGCCGTCAGTGAGTCGGGGCTGCCCCCGACCCCCAGGAGTACCTTCATAGCGGATGTTGCCCGCGGCGAGGGGAAAAGCGTTCCCGACCGGACGGCGGCCCAGTCCAGGCCCCGACACGCTTTTTCCCGGCGGGGGCGCATCCGGGCACATGACCGAGGACGGGCCGGAGCCCGATGGCGACCCGGACGACCCGGCGGCTGAGCGCAGTCCGTCGGCGGAGCGGGACGAGGGGGCCGATGACGAGGGGGCCGGCTCGGATGTCGACGCCGAGGAAGACCGGTCGGTCGGTACTGCCGATGCGGTCGGCTCAGCGCAGGGAGGACCGGCGTCCAGCCCATCGGACGGCAGAGAGCCGGGGCAGGGCAACACTGAGCAGGACCCCCCCGGGGCCAGCGCCGAGGGCCCATCCGCGTCGGCCGAGGCAGGGGACCCGGAGCCCGCCCACCGAGCAACCCAGGAATCCGCTGAAGGAGAGGATGCGGCGGCAGCCCCGGTTGGCGACGCCGGTCCCGCGGAGGAGGACATCCCCGATGACGTCCGCTCATACGACCGGTTCCAGAAGATGGACCGGGCGGGCTACGACCGGGTCAACGAGTTCCTCCGCGACCGCACGTACATCACCGCCCGCGAGTGGGCCATCGCCCGGCTCTGTGCCGACTTCCGGACGGCGACGGGCGTGGAGATGACCAAGATCGGCGAGCACCTCCCGGAGCTGGTGCCGTTCATGACGGACACCTACTCGCCCCAGGCGGTCAACCAGGCGCGGTCGGCCTTCGAGAACAAGGTCCGGATGGCCGGGGCGACCTTCCTGTACGGTGCGATGTCCGGCTTCTTCACCGCCGACGAACTCGACGACCTGATGTACGAGGTGACGGAGGTGGCGAAGTTCCTGCTTGAGGTCGAGGGCGTGGAACTGGCAGTCGAGGAGGAGCTTGCCGCCGAGGACCGCATCTCCTCGGTGATGCGGGAGGTCCGCGAGGCCTCAGAGCAGCTCCGCTACGACGACGTGGAGTGTCCCCACTGTGGCGAGGCCTTCCAGCCGGCCGAGCGTGATTGACGGCGCCCGTTGTCGGACGGCCGCCATGCCGGATACGGCCAGCGGGCGATGGCGGTTAGTCCCGCGGGAACACGAGTGACGGGTCATCGATCGTCACCGTGACGACCCGGTCGCGACGGAGCGGCTGGAGGTGGAGGTGGACGTCCCCGACGTCGGTGGCATGATCGGCCAGGGCCATCGCGTCCCGTCCGCGCTGTGGGTAGTACACTGGCACGAGTGCGGCGACCATACGGTCGGGGTCTCGCAGCACGCAGATCAGAAACGCCACCCCGCCGGCGGCCTGTCGATAGACCGCGGATTCGTCGAACGCGGCGCCCGCGGTGAGCTCCGCCACTAGGGCATCGAACTCGTTGTCCGGAATCAGCACGTCGAGGCCGGGCGCCCGGTCGTCACCGCCGGGGTGGGTCGTGACGTCACCGGGGTGCAGCGACACCGTGGTCCACCCCTCGGCCGCCAGTTCGGCTGCCGTCGCGTCGAGGTCGGACGTAACCTCCGCCCAGTGGTCCTCGAGCGCCTGCGAGGGGAGGTCGTGGTCCATGGCCACGTGGTCCGCGAGGCCTGTGGATAGGGCTTTCGTCCGCAGGAGCAAGACGGGCTATTCCGGTTTAGAGAAAACAGCATGCTTTTTCATGTCACAGTAGCAACGGCTGCCTATGTCATCCGACCAAGACAGTGTCACGCGTCGATCGTACCTGAAGTTCGCGGGAATCGCGACCGCGACGGCCAGCATTGCCGGCTGCGGCGGCACCGGTGACGGCGGCGACGGCGGCGACGGTACCGGAAACGGTGGGACCGATACCCCCGAAGCCACGCCGACCGAATCGACCCCGTCCTCGATGGGAGTCAACGTCGGCGTCACGATGGGGAACATGGACTCCGGACTCGACCCGCAGGACCACGCTGAGACGAACACGAACATCGTCGTCAGCCAGGGGTATGAGGGCCTGATGGATCGGAACCCCGAGGGTGGCATCATCGAGGGGCTCGCCACCGAGTGGGAACGTGTCGAACCCGGTACGGTTCGGTTCACCCTCCGCGACGGGGTGACGTTCCACAACGGTGATCCGCTCACGCCCGAGGACGTCGCGTACAGCATCCGGCGCATCGTCTTCGACGACGTCGGCATCACGAGCCCACAGAACACCGACCTCGGTACCGTCAGCGAAGTCGTGCCGGGAGACGGAGAGGTCACCGTTCACTTCGACGGGCTCAATCCCATTGCGTTCCAGCTGTTCGCGACGAACGGCGAGATCATGCAGCAGTCCTGGGTCGAGGAGAACAGCCGGGACTACATCAACCAGAACTTGAACGGGACCGGGCCGTTCCAGCTCGAGAACTACGAGTCGGGCACCGAGGTCGCGTTCGAGCGCTACGAGGACTACTGGCGGGGGGCTGCCGAGGTCAGCGGGGTGACGTTGAACTCCTCGACCGAGTCGAGTACCCGCGTGAACCGACTGCTCGCCGAGGAGTCAGACATCGTCACGAACGTCCCACCCCAGGAGGTGAGCCGCGTGGAGAACTCCGACGTCGCGTCGATCTCGGCGGTGCCGAGCACGCGGATCATCTTCCTCCAGATGCGGTACGACGTCGAACCCTTCTCGAGCCAATCGTTCCGGCAGGCGATGAACTACGCCGTCGACGTCGAGAGCATCATCGAGAACATTCTGAGTGGCTTCGGGTCGATCACCGGGCAGCCGACCCTCGATGCGTTCGTGGGCCACAATCCCGATATCGAGCCCTACCCGCACGACCCGGCCGAGGCCGAGCGGTTGGTCGAAGAGTCCGGGCACGCGGGGGCAGAGATCACCCTGCAGACGCCCATCGGTCGGTACCTCGCCGACGTCGAGATCGCCCAGGCGGCGGCGAGCCAGATCGACTCCCTCTCGAACGTCACCTGTGAGGTCCAACAGCGCGACTTCGCGTCGCTCGTCCAGGACCTCACCACGGGGAACATCGAGGATAAGCCTCACTTCAACCTCCTGGGGTGGGGGAACGGCGAGTTCGATGCCTCCCAGACGATCACCCCGCTGCTCACGACGGGGGCCGCGCTCACCGTCCTCGAGAACGACACGGTCGATCAGTACATGGAGGACGCGGCGAACGAGGCCGACCCGGAGGCCCGAGAGGAGATCCTCCAGGAGGCGAACGCCTTCCTCAACGACCTCGCGCCGTGGGTGTTCATGCACCAGCAATTCAGCGTCTACGGCGTCTCCAACCGCATCGACTGGGAGCCGCGGGCCGACGAAATGATCGACCCATACCGCGCGTCGCCCAACTGAGCACGTGGTAGTCACCACTCGCGATGGCGCTGGGTAGGTTCCTGTTCAAGCGGGTCACCCAGGGCGTCCTGGTCGTCTGGGGCGTCATTACGGTCGTGTTCGGACTGCGGTTCATCACCCCGGGGAGCCCGATCAACGCGCTGGCGCCACTGGACGCGACCGCGGAGACCCGGCAAGCCATCGCGGCCGAGCTCGGGCTCAACCAGCCACTCCACGTCCAGTACGGGTACTATCTCCTCGATCTGCTCCGTGGGGACATGGGGTACTCCTACATCAAAGGACAGGAGGTCGCCGGGCTGGTGCTGCAGCGGGTGCCGGCGACCGTGGAACTCGCCGTCGCCGCGACCGTGGTGGCGATCGCCCTGTCCATTCCATTGGGCGTGATCAGTGCGACCCGGCGGAACGAGCCCGTCGACTACGGCGCGACGCTGTTTTCCTTAGGCGGGATCAGCACGCCGAACTTCTGGCTGGGCATCATGATGATCCTCGTGCTGGCGGTCCAGTTCGGGATCTTCCACACGAGCGGCCGCGGCGTGGGCTTCGGTGACGTGCTGCTATCGATCGTGGGGTCAGAGCCGTTCCTGGGGACAGTGCTCGACTGGCTGCGGTACATCACCCTCCCGGCCATCGCGTTGGGGACGTACTTCACCGCGCTCGTGACGCGACTCACGCGGTCGGGGATGCTGGATGAGCTCGGGAAGGGCTACGTGCGGGCGGCCCGCGCGAAGGGGCTCCCCGAGACCCTGGTGCGGTACAAGCATGCACTCCGGAACACGCTCGTGCCCGTCGTCACGGTGCTCGGGCTCCAGTTAGGGACGCTCATCGGGGGGGCCGTCATCACGGAGGCCGTCTTCGCGTGGCCGGGGCTCGGCACCCTCGTGATCCAAAGCATCAACGTCCGGGACTGGCCCACCCTCCAGGGCTGCCTCATCATCATCGGGACGAGTTTCGTGATCGTCAACCTCGCCGTCGACCTCTTGTACGCCTCCCTTGACCCGCGGGTGGTGTACGACTGATGGTCTCCCCGCGTGTCCTCCGGAATCTGAAGCGAGAGTTCAAGCGGAGTGCGCTGGCGAAGACCGGACTGGTGTTGGTGGTGGTGGTGGTGACGGTCGCGATCTTCGCTCCGTTCGTGGCACCGCACAATCCGACCGCCCAGGACCTGGACAATCGGCGCCAACCGCCGCTCGGGTTCTCACGGACCGTCGAGACGACCTCCTCGGAGATGGTCAACGGCTCGATCCAGCTCGTGGAGCGAACCGAGCACGTCAACGCAACCGCCGCGCACCCGCTGGGCACCGACTCGCTCGGTCGCGACATGCTCTCCCGGGTCATCTATGGGGCCCGGACCTCGCTCCTCGTCGGGGTCCTCGGCACGTTACTGGCGGCGATCCTCGGCGTCAGTGTCGGCCTGAGTGCGGGGTACTACCGGGGGCGGGTCGACGATGCCCTCATGCGCTTTGCCGACGTCTCCCTGGCGTTTCCCTCGCTCGTGCTCGCCGTGGCGCTCATCGGGCTCTGGGGACGGGCCGCCGTCCCGGTCCCAGATCCGTTCGTGGTGTTCGGCCTCGCCCCGGGGATGCCGGCGACGTTCACGCTGCCCGGCACCGTCATCGTGGTGGTCGGGCTCGTCAACTGGGTCTGGTTCGCGCGGGTGGCCCGCGGCGAGGCGCTCTCGATCCGCGAGGAGGAGTACATCAAGGCGGCGCGGGCGATCGGTGCCTCGGACGGCCGGATCATCTGGCGACACGTGCTGCCGAACGCGACCACGCCGATCCTCGTGCTGGGCACCATCCAGATCGCGGCCATCATCCTCTTAGAGAGCGCCCTGTCGTTCCTGGGCTTCTCCGGGACGACGCTCTCCTGGGGCTTCGACATCGCCCAAGGTCGGGACTACTTGGCCACGTCTTGGTGGATCTCCACCATGCCTGGGCTCGCCATCGTGGTCGCCGTCGTCGGGATCAACCTCCTCGGCGACCTGCTCCGTGACGCGCTGGATCCGGGCATCGAGGGGGAGGGGGGCCTATGAGCGACCTGCTGCGGGTCCGTGGGCTTTCGACGCGTTTTTTCACCGAAGAGGGCCAGGTCAACGCCGTCGAGTCGGTTGACTTCACCGTCCGGGAGAACGAGATCCTGGGCATCGTCGGGGAATCCGGTTCCGGGAAATCGGTGACGGCGCTCTCCATCATCGACCTCGTCGAATCCCCGGGCCGCGTGTCAGCCGGCGAAGTCTGGTACCGGAAACCGGACCTCGCCGACGAATTCCGGTCGAAGCGGCCCGATGCGGTTGACGGGGACTTCGTCGATTTACAACAGCTCCCAGTTGGCGTCCGTCGATCGCTTCGGGGCTCTGCGATCAGTACCGTCTTCCAGGACGCCTCGAGTAGCTTCAACCCGGCCATTCCGGTGGGTGAACAGATCGCGGAGGCCGTCGAGGTCCAGCGACGGGCACGGGCGAATCCGCGGAGCACCCGGTCGCGGACGCAGGGCTATGGATTGGCCCAGTACCTGCTCGACGGGCTCGTTCCGGCCCGGAACTACACGGACACCGAGAGCCACGAGCGCGCGATCGAGCTGCTCGAGCAGGTCGGTATCCCCGATCCGGCCGAGCGGGCCGAGGAGTACCCCCACCAGTTCTCCGGCGGGATGCTCCAGCGGGCGATGATCGCCCAGGCCCTGGCCGGTGAGCCGGATCTGTTACTCGCCGACGAGCCGACGACGGCCCTCGACGTGACGGTCCAAGCGGGCATCCTCGAACTCCTGTCCGACCTGCAGGAAGAGACCGGGATGAGCATCGTGCTGATCACCCACGACCTCGGGGTGATCGCCCGGACCTGCGATCGCCTGGGCGTGATGTACGCCGGCGAGATCGTCGAGCGTGGGACCCTCGAGGACGTGTTCGAGGACGCGGTGCATCCCTACACGCAAGGGCTCCTCGGGAGCATCCCGGATCTGGACGACCCGGCGCCGCGGTTGCAGCCGATCGAGGGGAACGTCCCGGACCTCATCGACGCGGAGATGGCTAATCGTTGCTACTTCGCCGACCGCTGTCCGAAGGCCATGGAAGAGTGCTTAGAGAAACCGCCCGAGTTCGACGTCGGTGGGGAGCACGGGGCGAAGTGCTACCTGGCCGAGCACGGGTACGACGAGGGACAGGCGCTGCCGGAGGGGTACTTCGAGGAGCAAGCTGAGTCGAGGGGGCGGCAGGGAGGTGAAGCCGATGACTGAGCCGCTGCTCGAAGTCGAGGACCTCCGGAAGTACTACACCGAGCGGGACGATCTCATCGATACGCTCCTTCGGCGGGAGCCGGTCAGCGTGCGAGCGGTCGACGGCGTCTCCTTCGACGTGCAGCGTGGCGAGACGCTCGGGCTCGTCGGCGAGTCAGGCTGCGGGAAGTCCACGACCGGTGAGACGCTCCTTCGGCTGCGGGAGGCAACCGAGGGGCAAGTCAGGTTCGACGGCGAGGACGTCTTCTCGCTCTCGGACCTCGGAGAGTTCCGTCGCCGGGCGGGCATCGTCTTCCAGGATCCGTACTCGAGCCTCGACCCGCGCATGACGGTCGGGCGAATCATTCAGGAGCCGCTGGCCGTCCACGACCTCCCGGACCCGAGTCGGGTGGCCGACCGGGACGTCGACCTCGCGGTGGCTGGTGGCATCGAGGCGACGGTCAGAGTGTTCGATGACGCGGCGATGTTGCTCGGCAGTGACGACCTGCAGGTTTCGGTCGAATACGACGCGGGCGTTGGGCCCGCGGAGATCGAGGGTGAGTACGACCACGTCGAACCCCTCGACGGTGGGGTCGTCCTGGTCGACCTAGAGACGGGGGCGGACCACGCCCTCGACATCGACGTCCTCATTCGGGCGCGGCAGCCACCTGACGTCGAGGTCGAAGTCTCCGCTGCTGGCTCACGGGGAGATGTTAGACGGCGTCGCGCCGAAGACCTGCTCGAGCGCGTCGGGCTCTCCGCCGGCCAGGTCGATCGCTACCCACACGAGTTCTCCGGCGGGCAGCGCCAGCGCATCGGCATCGCCCGGGCGCTCGCGTTGGAGCCGGAGTTCCTGGTGCTGGACGAACCGGTTTCGGCGCTCGACGTCTCGGTGCAGGCCCAGATCCTGAACCTGCTCTCGGACCTCCAGGAGGAACTCGGGCTCACGTATCTGTTCATCGCCCACGACCTCTCCGTCGTGCGGCACATCTCCGATCGCGTCGCCGTGATGTACCTCGGTGAGATCGTCGAAACCGGCCCCGTCGACGAGATTTTCGAGGCACCCCGGCACCCCTACACCCAGGCGCTCTTGGAGAGCGTTCCCCGCGCCGAAACGGCCGAGCGCGAGCGAGAGGTCGAGGCGCTGGCAGGGGACGTCCCGTCGCCCCGGAACCCCCCCTCGGGCTGTCGCTTCCGGACGCGGTGTCCCGAGGTGATTCCCCCCGACGACGTCGCGCTGTCCCAGGCGGCCTACCGCGAGGTGATGGACTACCGTGAGCGGCTCGAGGCGGGTGAGCTCGACCCCAGTGACGTGGCGGGCGCCGGCTCGGACGAGGAGTTCGTGGTCACGAACGCCATCGTGTCGGAGCTCGTCGGGGCCGCGTTCGCGGCCGACGCGACCGGGGCGGACCGGACGGCGATCCAGCAGTCGATCGAGTTGCTGGGCGAGGGGGATCGCGAGGGCGCGGTCGAGGCCGCCCGCGAGCGCTTCGAGTCGGTGTGTGAGCGGCAGACGCCGGTCTTGCAGGAGGAGGCCCACCCGGCGGCCTGCCACCTCTACGAGCAGCCCGAGGGGTAGGCTCCGACCGAGAATGCCAGTCCGATCGCTACCGGTTGGAGCGTGCGCTTGGGAACACTGTCACTCCTCGCGTACGAAGAAGACGACCGTCCGGTCGCCGACGTCGTCGAGGGGCTGCTCGCGAGCCGTGTACTCGTCACCCAGCCGCTCCGCAACCGCTTCGCGGTGGTCGGGTGACGTGATCACGACGGGTGGCGGGTCCTCGATGTCGGCGGCGGATAGGGCACTCTCAACGTCCGCATCGAGCGCCAGCGTGTACCACGGTAGCGGCATGCGAGCGAACCAGGCGCTCGTCTCGAGCTGGGTTGGGTGTTCGTCCTCCCCTGGGTCGGCCGCGAGTCCTCGCCCGACGTAGAGGACGTCGACGTCGTCGCCACCGGTTGCTGCCGCCTCGTCGATCGCGTCGATGCCGATCCGGAGCGACCCGGGCGGCTGGGCGTAGTAGATCACCTCACTCCCCGGGTCCGCACGCGGGCTCTCGTGGGGCGCGACGTAGCTCGTCTGGACCCCGACGGCGGCGCTGTTGAGGGCCAGCAGGACGAGCAACCCGACGGCGATGACCCCCCGGAGTGTGCCAGGTGACACCGACTGGGGGAGGCGTCGACCCACGGGCCCAGCGCGATCGGCGAGCGGGCCGGCCAGTCGGCCGCGGCCCCAGGCGATGAGGACGCCGACGCCGACGGCGGCCGGGATCGCGAGTGGGACGACGGCGTGGATCGTCGACCACGGGACGGGGAAGTTGTTGGCCAGCGGGTAGCCGACGATCGCGGCGACGCCGACGTAGAAGTTGAACGCGACGAGGTCCCGTGGCGACGCGCCGGTGTAGCGGTCGTGGAGGAAGCCGACGACCGCGAGGAGCGACACCGCCAGTGCGCCCTCACCCATGGTCCGGAGGGTGTCGGTGAGGTACGGGAGGTAGGGGTGCTCCTGCTTGCTCCCGCCGACCCAGTGGCCGATGGCCTTCTCGATCGAGTCGACCGTCGCCATCTCGACGACCTGCGGAAGCGTGCCGTACTCACCACCCAGGGCCTTCCAGAGCCCGGGGCGCTCGAGGCCCGGCGAGCGGGGGGCGTAGAAGAAGACGATGACGGCGAGGAAGAGCAAGGTTGCGCCGAAAAGGTGTGGCGCCCACGATCGGAGGCCAGCCAAGAGGCGATCGGCGACGGACCGCAGGGCGCCGACCGCGTCCGTATCCTGGTGAGAAGCGAGGAGCAGCCGTCGGTCGAGCAGGAGGACGGCGGCACCGAGCCACGCCACCCCCCAGAGCAGGACGCTCTCCTTCGTCGAGGCGGCGAGTCCGAGGGCGACGGCGGCGGCGTAGGCGTACCATGGACGACCGGTGTCTCGGGCCCGGACGAAGAGGCCGAGCGCGACCAGCATGAACGCGGCGAGCGGGAGGTCCTTGCGCATCATCCGGCCGTAGTAGAGGAGGATCGGGTTGAGCGCGAGCACCGCACCGAGCGCGAGGACCTCCACGTCTCGGAGGCGCTCTCTGAACAGCCAGGCCGAGAGCGGGAGGAGCCCGCCGATGGTGGCGACGACCAGGCGGGCGGTGACGTCCGAGGCGCCGAGGGTGGGAAACACGACCGCGTTGACGCGGGTGAAGAACGGCCCGTGGAGGATCGGGCGGTACTCCCAAACGCCGGTCTCGACGTACTGGAGCGCCCAGTAGCTGAACCAGGCTTCGTCGTAGTACATCACCCGGTAGCCCAGGGCGTAGAGGCGGAGGGCGAGCCCGGCGATGGCCAGGCCGACAAGGGCCAGGAGGACCCCGCGCCAGGGGCGCTCGCGGAGGGTGGCGAGCGACGGGACCATGGGTTGCCTCTGGTTCGGGTGGTGGGAACGGTATGTCTTGTGGAACGGCTGGCCAAACGGCGAGGACCGCGCAAGCACCGCCGTTCAGGCTCCATTTTCTGACTGATCGAGGAGATCCAGATAGTGTTCTCACACCAGGAACGTCCATCGACCTAGGGCTCGAACCGGGCCCACGCCTCCAGTGGACCTGTCACGGGTCCGTAGTCGTCGCTGACCTCGACGATCGGACGTACCTGCCTGTCCACCCACGACGAGCGGGGCGACCCCGAAAGCGCCGGCCGCCAGGTATCTTCCCAATCGAGTGCTCCCCGTCGAATCGATTCGATCGCGTGATGAGCACAGCCCGCACTGGTCCGAAGTTCTCTGCGAGTGAACTCGATCCGAATTCCGCCCTTGACCCGGCCGTAGGCTCTCCAGAGGCTTCCTCGGAGGCTGTCGTCGTTGACCGGTGGGTGGGCGAAGTGGCGATACGTTTCCATCGCGCTCTCGAGGAGTGTGTCGAGGTGAAACTCCTCATCGAGATATCTCGATTTTCGTTCGACATCCTCCTCTGCTGCATCTAGAACCCGTTGTGCCATGATTGATTCTTCTCCCAGACAGCGAAGGTCGAAGAGGTCTTTGACGAAGTTTTGCCGCCCGAGGTAGTACTCGATATCTCGCCCATACGGTGGATCAGCAGCGAGGAGAAGTTTCTGAGCGACCCGTGTCTCGACCGGCGCGGCCAGTGGGAGCGCTCCATCGTCCCATGGTGGCGGAATCTCCCGCCATGGTGATGCCTCGGACGGCCATCGGTCGTTCTCGAGCGCGTCGATCCTAAGTTCCCAGTCCGGGCCCGTCGCACGAAGGAACTGAACGTGCCCCGTGAAGCCGGGGAGTGGAGTATTCCGCACGGTCACGCGAATCTCCGAATCAGCGAACGACTCTTCGATGCGGGCGAGCACCGCTTCCAGGTCCTTCGAATCCTCTACCTCTAGGTCCAAGTCCACGCTGGCTCGGTACGGGGGCCACGTCAGCGAGTTCTGGAGTAACGTCCCACCCTTTAGCAGGACTCGCTGGTCCCGTCGGGTGATCTGGGTGAGCATCTCCAACGCGACGGCCGCTCGCAGTAGTTGATGGCCCCAGTCCCCGTGCTCCTCTTCAAGCGCGGCACTATCGAAGAGGCATGACGGAGCAGTGAGCTGTGGTCGATGTAAGCTAACCCACGACTAACGTCGTGGGCTTTCAGCGTGGACTCCCGTTCTGCCCTCATCGGAGGGGGGCGCGTAATCGCCACTCACGTTCAACATCCCGCTGTTTAAGGCAACGCCTACGGGTGCCCCTCCGTCGGCCCCTGTTTGGTTCCAACGGAGATACCGTAGCCCAATGCTCTTCGCGGCGTTGTAATCCGCGTGGTTTTCGTACCCGCACTTGAGACAGGCAAAGGCTTCGCCGTCGCGGTTGTCCGGGTGCGTGTATCCGCACGTCGAACACCGCTGGCTCGTGTGCGCCGGATCCACCTGCTCTACGACGATACCCTCGACTTCGGCCTTGTATTCGACGTACTCGTAGAGGCGGCGATACGCCCAGACGTGGCCCCACGTCGCGCCGGGCAGCCGGTCGCGAATTCCAGTCAACTCCTCGAACGCAATGACCGAACACCCGTTCCCGCGGGCCTCTTCGATGAGTTCGTTCGCCAGCCGGTGGAAATGCTGTTCGAATCGACCCGCCTCCTGTCGCCCGATCGCGGCGAGGTTCTGGTGTGCCCATCGCGTTCCGGTCTGCTGGAGCGAGCCACGCCGCTGTTCGTACTCGCGCTTCCAGTGGGTGAACTCGTCGGCGCTCCAGAAGGTACCTGTCGAGGCGACGGCGAGATTCTCGACGCCGAGGTCCACGCCGAGGACTGTCCTGTGCTCGGTCGTGTCCTGATTCGGTGTCTCGGGCTCCACATCCGCCTTCGTTCGAACGTGAAGATATTAGTCGTCGTCACGATAGTGAAGGTCCGCACCCGTCACCTCGGAGTCGTCGTTGAACAGGTAGCGGGAATGGGGCGTATCGCGGTCCTCGTCCGGGAGGACGTACCGTGCCTCAATGCGCCCGTCGATGGTCGAGAGCGATGCGTGGTCATCGTGAAACGTCGCGCATCGCTTATCGTAGACGACCGTCGGCGTCGAGAAGTGCGGCCTGCCAGCGTACTGCCCCTGCTTCCAGCGGGCGAGCGTCGACTGTACGGCGTCGGCGGCCTTGTTCCGGGCGTTCTGGACGAGGTTCGCGTGGAGTCTCGTCTCGGCCCGAGCCGCGTCGTAGGTCTCCCGCTGGAGCTGGGCCTTGCTGGTGGTTTTCTTCTCGCCCTGCCACGCGTGGTCCACGACGTAGTTGGCGGCGAACAGAAATTCATCGACCGTCTCTTGGAGGAGCGCGGCGTCATCACTATCCACGTCGATTTTGACCGGAACAGTACGCCGCACCTCCATACGTCAGATGGATCCCTCATGCTATTTAGGATATCACTCGGTGGGCTGTGAACTCCGCTATCGCTCGCCGTCGTACCACTAAGCGTACGCGCTTCCTCCCACGATTCAAGTCGTGGGGTTCCGCGCTGCTTCTGTCTGACGGCGCAAACAGATTCATCGTTCCCCCCTAAGGAGCATTTCCGTCACGGGAGACACCTTCGCGTTGAAATCTGTTCGAAGCTCCCGGCGGAGGTCAGGCCCCAACCCGGCCAGTAGCGCCGCTACATCGACGGTCGCACCCAAGGTCTCCGCGGCCGCCCAGAGATGGTCTAGATCCACGCTCGGATCCTGAAGGAGGCTTCGAACGATGGACGCCGCCTCGGGAGGGCCATTCTCTCCGAGGAATTCGACGAGGATCCGTTCAGGGAACGGGGTGCGATACCCCCCGGGCGTCACGCCGGTTCCACCGAGCTTCTCCCGTTCCACGAATACGATCCCCACCGGCATTCGATAGGGGGAGGGGGCGTCCGGTTCCCAGAGCCGGGTTCCGAGTGGCCCGCTGGTCTTCGTACTCCAGGTGGCGACCGTATTCTCAACTGACCAGGCCACCTCTACCTCGTCCTGTAACGACGCAGCCTGTTCGTGTTCGACGACCAAGCGCGTGCCCGGTCCCCCGTCCTCGGCGAGATGTAAATACGGGGTCGCGTCCCAGAGGACTGTTCGCTGGAGCGCACTTGCCCGTACCTGCTTGGTGATGATATCCGCCAGCCGCGAGAGTTCCTCCGTCTCCTCGGGTTCTGCCCGGACCAGGGTATATCGACCACGTTCTGGCCGTTCAAGGACCCCTTCTTTGTAGAGGCGTGAAAGCCGTCCTCGAATCTCGTTGTCCCCCGGGAGGCGATTCCGGTCCTCAAACCGCTGCTGGACGGCCTCCACGATTTCCCCGACGGTCATCGTCGTGTCTGGCTCTCGCTCCTCGAAAACCGAGAGGATGGCCGACGAGATAGATACCGGGGTCATGCTCAGTGTGCTATTTGGCGCATTGAGCTAAAAAGCTTGCTGCGCTTTTGTCCGAACGGCGGTTCCAGGTCATCGACCCACGACTGAGGTCGTGGGCGTGTCCGTAGACTCCCGGTCTGCTCCTCCGGGCATGGTACGGTATGGCGGATGGACCGTCGGGCGAGCGCGGTTAGAGTGTTCTCACGTTCTGCGCCGCCGGGACATCAGTGAATTCCCCAGCCGGGCTGATCGAGGCCGGGAGGTCGGCGTCGGCCCCGGCGTAGACGACCTCGCCTCGACGCATCGTCCACTCCGGGAAGACACCGGGCCACCCTTCGAAGGGGGTCCAGCCGCATTTCGAGTGGAGGGCCTCGCCGCGGATCTCGCGGGTCTCGTCGGGGTCGACGAGGACGAGGTCGGCGTCCCGACCGGGTTCGATGCGGCCTTTTCGGGGGCAGTCGAAGATGCGCGCCGGGTTCGCCGCAGTCAGGTCCCGAACGCGTTCGTAGGAGAGTCGGCCTGCTCGCGCTTCGTTCACCAGCAGCGGGAGGGCCGTCTCGACGCCCGGGACGCCGCTCGGGGCGTCCCAGATGGAGGCGTCCTTCTCGTCGAGGGTGTGGGGCGCGTGGTCCGTGGCGATCACGTCGACGGTGCCGTCGGCGACGCGTTCGTAGACGGCCGCCCGTCGTTCCTCGCTACGGAGTGGGGGGTTCATGCGACCGAGCGTCCCCAGCTCGGCGAGATCATCGCGGGAGAGCAGGAGGTGGTGGGGCGTCACCTCGCAGGTCGCGTCACCGGCCGCCGCGGCGTCGATGCCCTCGGGCGTGCTCGTGTGGGCGATGTGGAGCTGGGCTTCGGTCTCGGCACCGACGTTCACGGCGCGTTCCACGGCCACGCGTTCGGCCTCGGCGGTCCGGTAGGCACTCCAGGCGTCGGCGTCGTCCCGGTTGCGCGCCGACTCATCGAAGTATGTCGCGTCCTCGGCGTGGACCGTGACGGGGACCTCGGCCGCGGCCGCTCGGCCAGTGGCTTCGGCAAATAGGTCGGTATCGATACCCATCTCGCCGGTCGAGTCGGCGAGGAACACCTCGCCGAGGGCGAAAAGCGGACATTCGAAGAGGGAATCCGGGTCCCAGTCTGGGGTGACCCCACCGTTGATGCCGTAGTCGACGAGTGACGGCCGAGCGAGCTGGGCCTTCTCATCGAAGGCTGCGCCGGTGACGGTGGGCGGGGTCGTGTTGGGCTGGTCGACGACCGTCGTGACGCCCCCGGCCGCGGCGCTCCGTGAGCCGGTCGTCCACGTCTCCTTGTGCGAAAAGCCCGGCTCCCGGAAGTGGACGTGGACGTCGATCATCCCGGGGAAGAGCCGCTTGTCCGTCGCGTCAATCGAAACGCCGTCCGTGGCGGCTAGTGACCGATCCACCGCGTCGATGCGGCCGGACGTCTCGTCCACGCGCACGTCCCGAGTGCGGCCGTCAGGGAGGATGGCGTCGCGCACGACGAGCATTATTCGCGTATCACCGTGGTAGCGACGGATAAAGTATCGGTGGTCCCCATACGCTTGCCAGTCGAACCGGATCGAGAATTCGAGGGGAGTGCAATGGCAGTCGCGGACACTACTCTAGATGGAATAACGGAGAATCCTCGCCCTTCAGCGCAGTGGGGTCAAGAAGCCGCTGTGCCAACGCTGCGATCCGAATCACTGAAGGGCAGGTCGAGTTCGAGACCGTCGTAGGCCAAATTCGGCTTCGTTGCCTGTCCTGCGCCCCCACGTTCAAACTCGTTCACACCGATGTCGTCGAGCTCGGAGAGGTTTCGGCGCACCTGCTGTAGTCTCGGTCGACCAAATCTGCGGCGTCCCGGATACTCACGGGGTCGTGTTCGAAGACCACCTCTAGGAGTTCCAAGTTCTTCGGACTGAGGAGCCGACTGAGTGCTGCGCACGAACCGACGTTCAGTACCGGCTGGGCATCGTCGAGATCCGCCCCTTCTACGGCGGCTTGGATGCGGCGTCGCGTCTCCGTGTCGAGGCGTTCGCCGACAGTGACTGTTACCGTGGGCATAGTGGGTGCGTCTGTGTTTCACCTAACTTTCGAGGCGGATGCCCCTTCCTCAAGGAGCGAGCGGTTACCTCCATAGGGAGAAACCTATGGACCCATTCAAATAGTGGTACAGACGATCGAACCCTTACGATCAGCGTTGACAGGAATCACCCTGAATACCGGCAATTGGTAGTGGATTTGATGAGGGTGTTCGGAACGTCAGGAGCGGTAACCTCCTCCTGACCTTTCTGGCTGCTACAAACGGGGCAGATATCGATTTCGACGCCGATACAGTCAGTGCTCCGCCTGCCAAAATCGAGCGTCTGTGCGTCTTCTCTGGATGCGGCCGCTACCCACGTCAAGAGTGTTGCCGATGGCGGCAGCTCTGAGGGGTGCCCGTCGAGCGTCTCCGGCGGTCTGTCGTAATCCGACGGATTGCCTCCTGGGAGTTGGACCTGCGTATCGTACAGCACCTCGTCGCTCTCGATGCGGACGTTGAGCATCTGGGGCTCCGGGTGCCAGTTGCCGACTTCGAGGCCCACCAAGCGCGGACCAGCCGAAGCCGTCCCACCCAACGGGTTTCCGAGACATCCGGCAGTCAAGAGGGTAACGGAGGCTCCAACGCCAGCGAGGGCAGCACGTCGTTTCACGCCGCTCCGTACGTCCAAGCGCCATATATTCCGCTCGGAAGGACAACTCCCGATTGTAGATACGGTCCACAACAGGTTGCCCGTCTCGCAACCGCCGGATTCGGTCGAGGTCCCTCGAACCAGCCAGAATCACCGAGATGGATTGACCCTCTGTGTTCCGCACACTACTGTAGACTCACCAGTCGGCTGTCAGAATAGCCGCGCTGAATGCAACGCGCATATCGGACCCGTTCTGAGGGTGCGTCTGCTAACGATGGACAGCCTAGCCCACAACCTGGCAGCGATCCCGCGGGCGATTGTGAGGTGCGTTTTATTAGATACGGCCGAAAGTCATACGTGGAACGCCGATCCCCATTGTCAATTCACACGTCCGAACCATCCGAGAAGCGAAGGAAATACGCATAATACGCGTCATCGTATTGGATCATCTCCTTTTCATTCGCGCGAACCCCGGCGTCTTTCCGGATGTTGCCGTCGATATAAGCGCGCTTATCGAGTGCACGCAGGAGTTCCTGGAAGGAATTCGAGAACGGGTAGGTTTCGCTGAAATCCTCGGCCCTAGCTTCGGCGATGATCTGCGTCGCCTCAGAAGAGAGGGTAGCCGCCGAGACTCGCGGGCCGACGAGCGTGGCTTTGAGGATCGCTTCCATCTGTTCGGGATCATTGGCGACCTGTTCGGCGGTCGGCCGGTAGACCGCTTCATGGAACTGTTCCCAGGTGATCTCGACCTCGTAGGTAGTCTCCCGGTAAGATACGTAGTCGGGGCCATCCTCAGCGAGGAGTTCGCTCTCCGTGCGGGTCGTCTCGCGTCGATACACGTACCCGCCTCGCTGGACCAACCCCGACGGGATGCCACCTTCGTTGCCCCGGGCCCTCGCAGCCATGTGGGCAATCTGGACGGCATGCTGGTCAGTTTCAGGGAGGTCCCCGTCCTCGCTTCCATCGACGGATGGTTCCGTCGGCTCGTCGGCTTCGAACAGTCGGAGCACCGGATACCGCTCGGTGACCTCATCGACGATGACCGAGCCCAATTGATAGTACGTTCCCTCGTGGCGAACGTAGGCGGGGTCTTCGGGACTCGCAAAGAACGGTTTCCGGTGCTGGGTGGTATACTGTGTACTGTTTAGGGCAGCATCGAGTGCCTGTTCGTCCCAGCGCTCGTCGGGATCGCCGCGCTCGTGAACATACCGTTCCCGGAGCGGTCCGTCAACCCGTGTCAGCGAGAGAGTGAGTTTCGGTTCGGCATCGTCACTCCCGGTGTCCCCTCCGAGTTCGAGACAGCCCGCAGTGGCAGTCAGACCAGCGACCAGCCCGCCCGCGAGAAGTCGCCGACGAGAGAGCGAGAATTCGTGCATACCACACGCTCACGGGTGGCATGAAAAGCGTTTGTCGAAACTCAAGCTCGCGTTTGAGCGACCACGGCCAGTTCGTTCGCTCGATGCAGTTGCGTGCAGAGCGTCGCAACTGAAGCTGTACTAGGATCACTAGGTTCGATGAGGCGGTGCGTGATCGACTCGCCCTGAGTGGTTCGATACTGTGGTTAATACCTCTGGTAGATAGCAGTGACAACGCCAGATGTGACCCGCCCTAAATCCCTCCTTGCTGTCGCGGTGGGGATCACCGACTTGGCAGGCTGTACCCGGATATGAGCTCCCGACGGGGCGGCGATCGACAGTCTCGTCGTCTAACGAGATTTCCGGCAGTAGGTGTTCTCGCGCTAGAACGTACAGGATGATCGGGGCGAACCTTCAATCGGCCACCAATTATGTCGCGACGGGTTCGAATTCGGGGCTCGAGCCGTCGATCTCCAGGAACACCGATTCGATCTCCTCGACCACGGTGTCGGGGGCGGCCCGGCCGTCCGCGTTCTCGATGCTCCCGACCGTGTCCGGGTCGAAGGGGATCGACAGCGCCGCGTAGACCGGCTGGAGGACGTCGGCGATTGCCGCGTGATCATCGACCACGACGACGGCGCCGACAAGGGCGACGTCCGAGCGGACGCGCTGGGCCACGCCCACGATCTTGCCCTTCCAAGAGAGCGAGTGCCCACCGGGGCAGAAGGCGTGCTCCGGCTCGTGCTGCTGGGCCGGAACGCCGAGCCGCCAGAGAGCGCGCTGGATCGCGTGGAGGGCGTCGTCGTAGCGCTCGGCGATGCCGTTGCGGACGTCCTCGGCTGGTTTGGAGAGGGCAACGGCGACCGTGGTCCCGGTGTAGGCGACCGCCCGGCCACCAACCGAGCGTTCGATTGCGGGAAAGCCGGCCGACTCGGCGGCCTCACGGGCGTGTTCGTAACCCTCGTCGTGGATGTCCCGGCGGCCGAAGGCGACCTGGCGGTGGGGTCGCCAGACCCGGAGGCCGGGCGTCCCGGACTCGCGGGTCCGCTCGACCATGTCGGCGGTGGCCGCCCGGTCGGCCGCTGGAGTGCCGGCCCGGCCTCTGAGGACGCGCATGGCGGCGCTACACCCCGACGGAGCTAAACCCTGGCGCCTCCCACGCCGGCCATGGTCGCCCTCGGCGGCGATGTACTATCTCGATACGTCGCGTTCTCTCGGTTCAACTCTCCGTACCCGGCCCACGATCGGGGACGGGCGGTCGACCTCTACCCCGACTCGGGGGCGCCGAGCCCGGTTGCGGGCGAGGTGACGCAGACGCGGTCCGTGCAGTGTCCAGATCGGCCCTACGCCGAGGACCGAGACTATCTGATCGTGATCGATACTGGCGAGCATCTGGCGCGGATTCTCCACGTCGAGCCGGAAGTGGAATCAGGTGCTCGTGTGTCGATAGGGGAGAACCTCGGGCGGACCGTTCGCTCGGGGTACTTCGCCCCCTGGGTCGACAACCACCTCCACGTCGGGTTTCGCGAGCCGGGGACCGATCCCGTCCGGGCGAGCGGGTCGCTCCCGGTCGAGCTCGGCATCGACGTGGAGGGGGTGGCTTGGGATGGCACTGGGACGGTCGTAGAGACGGGTGAGACATACGTCGTGCTCGATGGGCCCGGCCACCCGGGTGAGGGCTTCGCGGGTATCGCAGCCGATGGTGGTGGCGTCCTCGACGGGGGGCTGGCCCACTACGACGGGGGCGGACTCGTCGGTGGGGACGATGGGACGGTGAGACTGCTCGGTGAACCCATCGGCCGGTCCAGGGAGGAAGTGGTCGACTGGACCGACCTCGAGGTACGCGCGAACGGGACGACGGTGACTGGACTCTCCCTCGGTTGCTATCGCGACCGACTCGGGGCGAAACTGGTGGCCTGGGACGGCGTCCCCGCAGACGTCGGCGAGGAGGTTTCAGTCGAGATCCGCGTGAGCTAACGCGGGATTTTTTCTCCCGGAGAAACACGACGGGTTGTGTCCCCCACCGTCCGCCCCGCCATCTCCAGGCGTGGCCTCCTCGGCGGCTGTGCAGCAGGGCTCGCCGCTACCGCCGGCTGCAGCACGCTCACCCGTGACTGTCCCACGCCGTCCGCACCGAACGTGACGACCGACTGGGCCCACCGGTTCCACGACGTCGGGAACACCAACGCGGCGCCCGAGGGGCCCGACGCGCTCGATGAACGGTGGACCGTCCGGGTTGGCGCTCGGCTGACGCGTCCGCTGATCGCCGGTGGGACGGTCTATACAACAGCGATTCCGGAGCAGGAACCCTACCGCGGCCACGTGCTCGCCATTGACGCCGAGACTGGCGAGGGGGAGTGGGAGGTGCCGTTCGGTGGGGAGTCGACTGATGGGACCATCGCCGCCGTCGTCGAGGACACCGTGTACCTGCTATACGAGGAGCGCGGTCCTGACGACCGGTGGGTCCTGGTGGCACTCGATACAGGTGACGGGGGCGAGCGGTGGCGATTTACGGCCAGAGAAGTGATCGCGGTCGTCGCCGCGGGTGACGTCGTCTACGTCTCCGAGCGGCACGGGTCGGTGATGGCCATCGCCGCTAGCTCCGGGGAGGTCTGCGCCCGGTACCATCCGGGTGACGGGCTCTTCGATCGCTGGCTGTCGAGTCGCACGCCCGTTGGTCGGCCAGCCTTTGGCGATGGTGCCGTCTTCACGCCCACGGCCAGTTTCGACACTGACCGTGAGGACAGCTACTACGACCATCGGATCGTCGCGTTCGACGCCAGTGGCGGGGTTCAATGGACGGCTCCGATCAAGGATGCGCTGTTCATCGAGAGCCTCGCCACCGATGGCGAGCGGGTATACGTTCCAGTCACCGAGCGCTTCGGGGATCCGAACCGGAGGCCAGGGGCATCGAAACTCCTGGCGTTGGATGCTGCGGACGGCTCCCAATACTGGACGGAGTCATTCGACAGTGGGTCGGTCTCGCCCGTCGCCGTCCTCGATGAGACGGTCGTCGTCTCAGGCGATGCCGTTCGGGCTCTCGGGACACACTCGGGCGAGGGCCTCTGGTCGAACGAGCATGCCTTCGGAACCCCAGTCATCGCCGGGGAACGGGTGTACGCCCGACATACCGTGGGGGACTTCGTCGATACGGTGGTCGAATTGGATCTCAAGTCCGGCGAGGCAACGGGAGCATACACCTTCGACTATCAGGTGAATCGGCCCCCGGTCGTTGCAGACAGCCGGGTGTTCGTTAGGTCACTCGAATACGACGACACGGACACCGGATCGGATCACGTCGCCGACCGGATCCACGCGCTGTGGTGAGGAGCTGAAGCTGAGTGGTAAACGCAGGTTGGTAGTTTCGACCGCCGCGTCGCATACAGCGGTTCCTCGTTCACCCACCAATACAGTCATTACGAGCTGTCAACAATATCGACACGTGAATCGATACGAGGACGTGCAGCGTGAACTCGCGGCGATGAAACCCGCCCTCGAAGCCGAGTATCACGTCGCTGAACTCGGTATCTTCGGGTCGTTTGCCCGCGAGGAGCAAACCGAGGAGAGCGATCTCGACGTCCTCGTCGATTTCGATCGACCAGTCAGTCTGTTCGATCTAGTCCGACTCGAAAACCACATCAGCGATCGACTCGGAATCGACGTCGATTTGGTGACTCGAAACTCGTTGAAGCCTCGGGTTAAAGCCTCCGTCGACGACGACGTTGTATTCGTATGAGTGATCCTCGGACGGACCTCGAGGACGTGATCGAAGCCGGAGAGAAAATCCTCAGGTATACCGATGACATGGCTTACGAGAGCTTCGTCGAGGACGAAAAAACGGTCGATGCGGTGCTCCGGAACTTCGGGGTGTTAGGGGAGGCAACAAAGAACCTTCCGACCGATCTGACCGAGGACTCCAAGGATATCCCATGGACTGAAATGGCCGGTATGCGGGACAGGCTCATCCATGGATACGGGACGGTCGACCTGGAGATCGTTTGGACGACGGTCGAAACGGACCTCCCTGAGATACTCCCGAAACTCCGTTCAGTGCTGGACGATATCGACGAAGGGTGACCTCACTCCACGCCTGGAGACACAGGAATGTGGTCGCACTACCTCATTGATCGGAGGCGTCTCACTCATCGTCGCTGTCGTGGTGTATTGGCTCATCAATTGGATGAACCGCGGGGCGGACAAGGGCGGCTGAGCGGAGCCCCTCCAAGACGACCGGTTCACGCTTCGTTCGAAAACGCCATCGCTTCGCGCTCGATCGTCTCGCCGAAGAGCCAGTCGGCGTGCTCGACGGCGTAGTCCTTGTGGCCCTCCTCGATGTAGCCAATGGCGTCGGTGACGAGCACCGGCCGGTAGTCCCGCAATCCCGCGCTGCCCGCGGTGTGGAGGACGCAGACGTTCGCCAGCGTCCCGCAGAGGAGCAGGTCGTCGATGCCGTGCGTGTCCAGATACCCCTCGAGGTCGGTCCGATAGAACGCGTCGTAGGTGTGCTTGACGACGACGTGTTCCTCCTGGCGGACGTCGAGGTCGTCGACGATCTCGGCCTCCCACGAGCCCTCGAGGACGTGCTCGCCCCAGCGCTCGAACTCATCGTAATAGTGGGCGTCCTCGAACTGGTCGGGCGGGTGGACGTCCCGGGTGTAGATCACCGAAGCACCGGAGTCTCGTGCGGTCTGGACGACGTCGGCGACCGCGGGAACGGCGTCCTCACTCGCTGGCGCGTAGAGGCTCCCGTCGGGGTGGCAGAACCCGTTCTGCATGTCCACGACGACGACAGCAGTGCGCTCGGGGTCGAATTGCATGCCTCTCCCTAGGCGCACAGCGATGAAAACGGTTGGCCGCGGTGGACGTATCGGGTCGTTCCCGTGCCCGGTTGATTAGCACAATACGCGTCGCACCCTCGCGCACGCTTATTATCCCCTGCCCGTAACGGGTCGTTAATGGTCCATCGTGGGGGCGCGCTCACGCTCGCCCTCGTGTTGCTCCTCGGGCTCCTCCTGGCGACCGGGACGGCCGTCGCCGCCCCGTCCGAGGACCCCGAGACCGACGTCATCGGCTGGGAGCGCGGGTACTGGCACAACGAGTCCATCGACGTCGACCAGTCGGATGGGCTCTCCGACGCCGAGCTCGACGCAGTCGTCGGCCGGGCGTCAGCCCGCCTCGAGATCCTCCGAGACCGAGAGTTCAATGGAACCGTCCCCGTCGAGGTGATCGACCGCGCGTCGTACGGGAACGAGACGAGCGGCAACGCCAGCGACGACTACCGGGCCTGGAACAACCAGGTCTGGGAGGCGCTGTTCATCGTCGGCGAGGACGAGGACGTCCAGGACGTCCTCCAGTCGACGGCGACGTCCCAGACGACAGGGGCCTACTTCTTCGAACGCGACGAGATCCGGATCATCACGGACTCGCCGGACTCCCCCTCGATCAGTCGGGGGACCATCGTCCACGAACTCGTGCACGCCCAGCAGGACCAGTACGTCAACCTCAGCAGTGCCCGGTTCAGCCCGCACACGCAGGACGAACAGCTGGCCAGCAACGGGTTGATCGAGGGCGAGGCGAACTACCTCGAGGACCGCTACCAGGAGCGGTGTGGCGCCGAGTGGGAGTGTGTGCCGAACGCCGGTGGTGGAGGGGGTGGCGGTGACATCCACTTCGGCGTCTACGCCGTGTTGATCCACCCATACTCGGACGGCCCGCCCTACGTGCACGAGATCGTCGAGCGAGAGGGCTGGGCGGGAGTCGATGCCCGGTTCGTGCACCCGCCGAACACGACGGAGCAGATCATCCACCGGACCGACGAGCCCCCGGCGCGGCTGGTGGTCGAGGACAACGCGACGAACGGGTGGCAACCCTTCCCCGAGCAAGGGCGGAACGGCACGGACACCGCGGGGGAGGCCTCGATGTTCTCGATGTTCTGGTACCAAGCCCGGAACTACGGCGCGGACACCGTCGACGTCGGGAGCTTCGTCGAGACCGACAGCCCCTACGACATCTACGACTACAACGCGCCGCCCTCGGCCGGCTGGGCGAACGACGCGATCCTCCCCTACTGGAAGCAGACGATGGGCGGCCGAGACTACGGGTACGTCTGGGCCACGACGTGGGACACGCGGGGCGACGCGCAATCGTTCGAGGCGACGTACCTCGAGATTCTATCCGCGCACGACGCCCGGCGAGTGGGGACGCAGACGTGGGTCATCGACACCGGGCCCTACGCCGATGCCTTCCGTGTGGTTCGGGACGGTCGGAACGTCACGATCGTGAACGCGCCACACTCCTCGGACCTCGAGGACGTCAGACCGGGGCTGGACGAGGTCGAACCGACGCCGACGCCGAGCCAGCCACCGCCGGAGACGCCGACGCCGCCGACCGAAACGGCGACCCCCGTCACGGAACCAACGGAGCCCACGAGCACCGACGGCCAACCGGGCTTCGGGCTCGTCGGTATTGTGCTCGCATTTGGACTTGTAGTCGCACTCGGGTCACGGCGTTGAGATTGGTCTCAGGATCCATTGGATCGGAGGACATCTACGACATCTTCAACGGTGAAGAGACGAAGGTCCTCGCGATCGTCCGCAGCGTCTTCAACCGATCGAGTGAATCCACTCTTCGAGAAGAGCGCGAATTCGTATCGTCGGTCAGTCCCAGTCGCCGGCGTCCACTGGAGTTCCTCGATATCCGATTGCAATTGCGAAAAGGTGTCGTACCCGAGTGGCCCCGCCTGAAACTTACACTCGCCGACAACGACCGTTGCCCGATCGGTAAGCCCCACCACATCGATCTCGTGACCGTTGTACCACCATGAACCCACATCAGTGATCGTCTGCCCAGGGTAGAGTTTTCGGACGGCCAACCGGCAAAGCTCCTCAAAGGGACGACTCAGGAATGCCGGGAGTTCGGGTTCGATGAGTGCGGTGAAGGCGTCGCCGTCGAAATGGTCGAATCGCTCGTCGCTCCCATAGACGAAACGGAACCAGAAGCGGAACAGGTGGTCCCGAAGACGGTATCGGCCTCGTTTCGAACGCGCTGGTTCCTCGGTTATCGGCACCTCGCGCTCGATCAATCGTAACCGCTCGAGGCGGCCGAGATACGTCGACAGTTGATTGTATTCGATGCCGGTCGCACCGGCGATCTCGTTCCGACTCGTGTTCCCACCCGCAATCGCCTCTAGGATCGAGACGTATCGCGTCGGTTCGGTGAGTTCCATCCTGAGGACGTAATCGGGTTCGCTATGGAGTGATCCGTGTCGGGCCAAGATCGCGCGCCTGATGTTCTCGGCCAACGTCGCGTCGGGGGCGATCTCCTCCAGATAGTACGGGACACCACCGAGAACGCCCCATGCCGAAACCTGCTCTACGGGCGTAGGGTGGCTATCGAAAAATTGCATCGATGCGTTGAATGAGAGTTCCCTGAGGTCGAGTTTGAGCGAGGATCGGCCGAACAGTGGACTGTTTCCGAGCAGTGCGGCGTCCTCCATCATGGCGATGGATGATCCAACTAGCACAAACGTCGTCGTGGCATCATCGAACGCAGTATCAAAGAGCGCCTGGAGCACGGATGGCAGGCTCTCGTCCCCTTCGACCAAGTATGGAAACTCATCAAGGACGACGATGGCATCATTGGTACCGAGATACCGGAGAATGGGTTCCCAGTCACGCCGCACATCGGTCAGTTCGGGATATGACTTCGCTGCCAATTCGATGAACTGGTCGAGTTGCAATGCTCTCGTCTTCTGTCGAGCCTGATAGACGATGGCCTCCTCTCGGTCGCGGAGGGAGTGGCGCACGAGGGCGGTCTTCCCTAGGCGTCGCCGACCGAAGATGACACCGAGTTCGGCTTCATCCGACGCATAGAGCCTACGCAGTCGTTCAAGCTCCTCAGTCCGGTTGAGGAAATCTCGCATGGTCGCAACTGTGACCCCTCGTCTATAAAATATTTCTGTGTACGATATTCTGAGATACCATATTTTAAAATATTTTTCTTCGTCAGGAACCCCAAGCAATCGGCAGTTGGCAACGTTTTGCGTAGCTTTTTCGACGCGGCGGGGCAAGCGAGCCGCATGCCCTTCGATATGCTCTCCCCGGAGGCCATCGCCTCGGGGCGGGCGACCGACGCCTACTTCGACCGGACGGTCGAAGCGCTGACCCACGCCGGTCGAAATCCGACGGTGGTCGCCGAGGTGACCGCGGACCAGTTCCCGACGGGCGAGTTCGAGGTGGTCGCCGGGGTGGAGGCCACGGCCGAGTTGTTCGAGGGCCTAGCCGTGGATGTCGACGCGATGGCGCCGGGCACCCTCTTCGACGGCGGGCCCGTCATGCGAATCGAGGGGCCATACCTCGAATTCGCCCGCTACGAGACGGCGATCTTGGGGTTCTTGTCTCACGCCAGCGGGGTCGCGACGGCGGCAGTGGAATGTCGTCGGGCCGCCCCCGAGTCGCCGTTGTTCTCCTTCGGCTCCCGCCACGTCCACCCGGCCATCGCGCCGATGGTGGAGCGCGGGGCGCTCATCGCCGGGTTCGAGGGGTTCTCAAACGTCGCGGCCGGCGAGGCCCTCGGCCGCGAGGCCGGGGGCACGATGCCCCACGCCCTGATCATCTGCTTCGGCCGGGGGAACCAGGAAGCGGCGTGGCAGGCATTCGACGAGGCCGTCGGGCCCGACGTGCCCCGCATCGCCCTGTGTGACACCTACTCCGACGAGACTGACGAGAGCCTGCGGGCGGCAGAGGCACTTGGTGAGGCATTGGACTCGGTGCGGCTAGACACGACCTCCTCCCGTCGGGGGGACTTCCGGCACATCGTCCGGGAGGTGCGCTGGGAGCTCGACGCCCGCGGGCACGAGGACGTCGGGATCTTCGTCTCGGGCGGGCTCACCCCGGAGCGGCTGCGGGAGCTCCGGGACCTTGCCGACGGCTTCGGCGTCGGCGGATACGTCTCGAACGCCGAGCCGGTCGACTTCGCCCTGGATATCGTCGAGGTCGACGGCGAACCGGCCGCGAAGCGCGGGAAGCTCTCGGGGGCGAAACAGGCCTACCGGACGCCCGGTGGGGGGCACGAGGTCGGGCTGGTCGCGAAGTCGGCGCCGGCCGGAGGCGAGCCGCTGCTCGAGCCGCTGGTCAGCGACGGTGCGGTCGTCCGTGAGTTCACGCTCGACGACGCGACGGAGCAGTGTCTCGCGGACGCTGAGCAGGTGTTAGGCAAGTAGTACCCACGCTCGACTTCAGGGGCGTCGATTGTCGGGCGAACACCTATATTCTTACAGGCATTCTTACTTCTTATGAGCACGACGACGCGCATCACCGATAAGGGGCAGACGACGATCCCAAAGGAACTCAGGGAAAAATATGGCATCGATCCGGGAGACACGGTTGTCTGGGAAGAGACAGATGTTGGAATTGTGATTCGGAAAGTGGTGACCGAGGTCGGCCGAGGAATCTGGGCCGACGACGGTACGTCAGCCAAGGATCGTGAGGCACTCGCCGACGGCCTCGAAGCCGAGATTCGTCGTCGCCGAGATTCCGAGTGGGCAGTCGAGTAGGATGAAGCGGTATACCCTCGACGCATCGGGGCTGGTCCGTTACTTCGTCGATGAGCTTCCTTCCGAGGCAGAACGGGCGTTTCAGGACGCGATAGCCGGCGAAGCCGTTCTAATCCTGCCGGCGATCGCCGCCTCGGAGGCGATGTACGTCGCCAATAATCGAGAGGAGATCGCTGGGCTCGAGTTCGCTGGAACGCCGAACGACGTGATCACTGTCATCGAATCTAGCGGTCCGGTCGACTTCGATCCGATGGACCTTGAAATCATTCGAGAAATTCGGCACTGGCAGAAGGAATTTCCAAAGCAGTTGCACGACGCGATGATCGTTGCGAGCCACGTGGTTCGTGAAACGGAAGCCGTGATTACGAGCGACGAGCGGATTGCGGAGTTCGTGCCGACCGTCTGGGCGTGAACGGCAGCGAGGGTTAGAATCAGACGTACTCGACGGCACCGCCGGGATCGCGCTCCCGGAAGACGGCGCCCTCGAAGAGCGTGACCTCGACGTCGTCCTCCATCCAGGCGCCAGGGGGGAGGCCCGCCTTCCGGCAGGTCCGGTCGAGATACTCCTCCACAGTCCAGCCGTGCTCGAGTGGCAGCGTCGGGTACATCCAGCCCGACTCGTCGTCGCCCTCGACGACGACGCCGTGGACGCCCAGTTCGAGGTCGGTGACCGGGTCGTCGGTGAGCACCACGTTCCTGACGATGCAGACGGAGACCCGGATCGAAGTGAGTTCAGCAGGTTCAACCTCCGACCCGCACGAGTCCTCGCTCGCGGCTTCGATGGCCGCATCGACGATAGCTTGGCCGAGATGGCCGTCAGTGTTGTGCGCTCCCGCACAGCCCCGTAGCTGGCCACGGCCGGCCGTCGACTCGAGGCGGACGTAGGCGCCGGTCCGCGCGTAGAACGCGTCGATCATGCTGCCGGTCTGTTCCCGCTGGCCGTGCAGGACGTAGGACTCGACTGCGTCACGAGCGAGTTCGACCGCGCGAGCGCCGTCCGAAAAGGAGAGGTCAACCGCCCTAGCCTCGGACATTGACGGGCGTTGGCCGGCGGCAGGCTTCAACGTTCCTACCTGCGTGTGACAGATGTCGGTCGGTCTGAAGTCAGTACACCCGCGCTGGCCCCCCTCGCGCAAGACCCTTAACCGGTCATGATCTAGAGGGCGTGGTGGCAGAGGGAGCCCGGCTCCCGCGGTACGCGCGAGGAAAGTCCCCCCACTGGCCGGGCAGGTGACCGGGCTCACGCCCGGGGCGGGAGACCGCCGGCGCTGGAACAGAAACGAGACCGCTCCGCCGGACCGATGAGGCGTGCGAACCCGACGCGAGGAAGGCGCTTTCGCGCCGAGCAAGCGACGGGGAGCTAACCCGCCGAGGGTCGAAGGTGGTCGAGGCCCACCGGCCTCGAGTCAGTCGGGCGCGTCAGCGTCCGACGCGAGAGAGTGGATGGAACGGCGAATCCTCACCGGTGCAAGCCCGCGCCGATTTGGTAGCCCGGTTCGCCGGGCGCGGGCGCTCAGCCGAATGCCGGGACGAACAGAAGGGGGCTTACTCCCCTCAGCCACCGATTCCGTCGATTGAGCAACGGCTGTGGATCTCACGTCGGAGGGAGGTCACCAGAGCCAGCGCCCTCGGGCACGATCCGGTAGACCTCGCCGGCGGTGGCGTCGAAGCGGTTCGACTTGTCGGAGACGGCGACGGCAAGGAGGTAGATGTGGCCCTCGGCGTCCCGGCCCATCGAGTTGATGACGCGTTGGGGCTCGCCGTTGGGGCCGTTCTGGATGGTGAGCTTGGCGGTCGGCCACATGCCGTCGTCGGTCGGGTCGGCGGCGAAGAGTTGCCCACGCGGTTGCTCTAACGTGCGCGTGTAGTTGCTGAAGAGGTACTTGCCCTGGATGCCAGGGATGTCGTCGCGGCCGTAGATGTAGCCCGCGATGATGGCGGTACCGACGAGTGTTCCGTCTCCGCGGTGGGGGAACTCGATGACTGGGTCGGTGAACTCGTCGCCGGGGATGGTGTCTGGGTCGACGCCGCAGTGCTCGCCTTCTCTGAGGGTGTCGTTCCAGCCGGTGCAATGGGCGCCTTCGCGATAGGGCCACCCGTAGTTCCGGCCCTTCTCGATGACGTCGACCTCCTCCCAGCGGCCCTCGCCGACGTCGCCCGCGATGAGCTGGCCGTCGTTGAAGGACATCCGCCAGGGGTTCCGGAGGCCCCAGGCGTAGTACTCGTCGCGGCCGCGTTTGCCGACGAGCGGATTGTCGTCGGGGATGCCGTAGGGCTTGTCGTCGGTCTCTGAGTCGACGTCGATGCGGTGGATACCGCCCAAGAGGTTGGACTCGACGTCTTGGGAGAAGCGCTTGACCGTACCTTCCCCCATCGTGACGTAGAGGTAGTCGTCGGGGCCGAAGGCGATGGTTCCGGACTGGTGGAAGATGGTCGGTGAAGGGAATTCAATGAGCGTTCGCTCGGTGTCCATGCGGGGTTGGGTGCCGTCGGATGTGGTTTCGATCTCAGCGAGGATCTCGGTGTGGCTGTAGTCGCTCGGCGTTCCTGGGCGTGAGGGTGCGCTGTAGCGAACGAAAAAGCGGTTATCGTCCGGGAAATTCGGGTGGAAGGCCATGCCGAGGAGGCCGCGTTCGGGGGTGACGAGGACGCGGTCACGGAGGTCGAGGAAGGGTTCGGCGAGGAGGCCGTTCTCGCCGAGTCGGAAGGCGGCTCCGACCTGGTCCATGACGTAGCGGGTTCCCTCAGGGGTGACGACGAGGTTGGTTGGGGAGACGAGGCCAGTGGCGACCTGTTCGAGGGCGATTGTGAGATCGTTGTCGCCCTGGATGGGCGTTGCGGTGGTCGGGGGGCCATTACCAGCGGTCGGATTTGGGGTCGTTCCGTCGCTCGGTGCGGAACAGCCGGCGACGCCCAGGATGCCGGCAGAAGTGATCGTTTTGAGGAGCCGACGGCGCGCGTGGTCCATTGATACCCAGCCTGATGGCCGGAGGGGTTAGGGCCTTTCTGTCCGAGGTGTCCGGTGGTTGTAGCATCGTCTCGAGAGCCCCTCGTACAGAGTAACTGAGTCACTGGTAGGACGCGTCAAGGTAACGAGTTTCGTTCGTTTCTGCGTGCCCAGCCAACTGAGGTGAGATGGCCGTTATCGAGTGAACCGGGCCAGGTAGCATCTACGAAGCCTGCGGGCCTTCGTTGATTCGCTCGATTGTTGCAGTACCTGTGGATAGCAGTCGCTCAACCTTGCTGAAGTCGAAGAAAGAGGCGAGAGAAAGAGACTGACCCTACTCGCGGTCGTTACAGCGGGACCGACGCCTTGCCCTGCAGTGACTCGGGCACGTTCAGCGTGATCGTGGTCGAGCCACCCGACATCGTCGTGATCTCGATCGTGACCTCCGAGCCGCCCGGTAGCGCCGAGCTAATCTGGCTCGCATCGAAGACCATCGTCAATCGGTCGTCTGGATCGTTCAGGACCGGCATGGAACCGTCCGCGTCCTTGAACGTAGTCACGTTGAACGTATCATCGGCGTTTGCGTTCGAGTCCTCGTGAACAAGTCGGTACGTACCGTCCGGACCGGTCCATACGGCAGTGGTGTTGAGCAGATCGACCTCATTTGCACCAGGTGCAGTCTTGACAGTGACGTTTACGAAGTCGATCGCCTCGCTATCCGTCACATTGCCAGTCGTTGAGACCTCCTGGACGCGGTCCGAAACTTGCGAGGAACTCTGCTCGCCGGTCTGCTGGGCCGTGGATTGCAGGAACCCAGCCGTGTTGATCAGCACGCCCGCGGCTATGGCAGCGACCAGGACCATCGCGATGAACACGATGAGCGTCCCAATCCCGACCTGCCCGCGGTCGTCGTCAGTAGTAGTGGTTTCTCTCATTGATCTAGTTTAGAGGGTGACGGAGCTCTTGCCCTGCAGCGACTCGGGCACGTTCAGCGTGACCGTGGTCGAGCCACCAGACATGGTGGTCAGTTCAATCGTGACTTCAGATCCGGGACTGAGGTCACTTGAGAATCCCGCGACATCGACGTCGATAGTGAGTCGGTCGTCTGGATCGTTGAGGACTGGTGAAGAGCCGTCAGCGTCCTTAAACGTGGACACGTTGAAGTCCCCATCGGCACCAGACCCCGCATCCACGTGTGTCAACCGGTACGTTCCGCCTGGACCGGTCCAGATCATGGTCATGTTGAGGAGGTCGACTTCATCCGCACCGGGTGCGACCTTGACAGTCATATTCACCGCATCGACGGTGGCGTTTGAGAACGCGGAATTGTTCACTTCACCAGTCGTGGAAACCTCTTGGACACGGTCGGAGACCTGCGAGGAACTCTGTTCGCCGGTCTGTTGGGCCGTCGACTGGAGGAATCCAGCCGTATTGATCAGCACGCCCGCGGCAATAGCCGCGACCAGGACCATCGCAATGAACACGATGAGCGTCCCAATCCCGACCTGCCCGCGATCGTCGGTCATGGTTGTTTGTCGAACCATACCCTCCCTGCCCAGAGGATAGATAAATGGCTACGGGTCTAATTATTAGAGTTGAAACCGTCAAGTGCCGAAATCCGGCAGTATATGGCTGGTTAAGGGCCGATATCTACCGTGATAACCGAAGTGATATGGGGATCTCACTCCAGATATTGGGTCATCAGCCCCCAGGAACACTCTTGGCCGATAACTAGCCGTTTAATCCGGCGTCCCACCGGAAGATACCGTTCCGTTGGACCACTTCACCATCGATACCGAGACGCGACCCGCCTCGCATGTCCACGAGCAGGTCGACGTGGACGGCGCTCTCGTTACCGGGCTCTCCCGGTGGGAGACAGTCGTCGTACGCGCGGCCGAGCGCGAGATGGACAGTACCAGCCATCTTCTCGTCGAAGAGGAGGTTGCCAGTAACACGGTCGATGCCCCGGTTCATCCCGATGCCGAGCTCACCGAGCCGGCGCGCACCTGGGTCGGTCTCGAGCAAGTCGGCCAGTACCGAGGCGCCGATGTCCGCGTCGTGATCGACCACTTCGCCGTCCTCGAAGCGCAGGAACGCCTCCCGAATCTCTTGGCCGTCGTGGACGATGGGGAGGTCGAAGCGGACCTGCCCCTCCACGGAGTCGGTAACCGGCGCGGTGAACACCTCACCGCTCGGCAGGTTGTGGGAGCCATAAGCGACCGAGGCCGCGCTGTTGACCGCCGTGCGGTTTGTTATCGACATCCGAAGATCAGTCTCCCCGGACACGATTCGGACCGAGTCGGCCTCGTCAAGAAGCGCCTTGAGTCGGCCCATCTCCTCGGCGAGCGCTTCCCAATCGCGGAGGATGGCCCCGTAGGCGAAGTCGCGGTATGCCTCGTAGCTCATCCCGGCCTGTTGGGCCAGTGCGTGTGTCGGGTGGGCCGTCGACACCCAGGCGGTCGCCATGCGGGCCTCGCGGACCGCCTGGTTGGCTCGGGCGTGGGCGGCTCTGGTCGGGCCCGGCACGTCCGACCCCTCTGCCGTGTTCCGGCCCCCACGGAGGGCGAGCACCGCATCGGCCTTCTCGTAGAGCGCAAGCGTGTGGTCCGGGTCGGCGACGTCCTCACCCGCGGCCAGGAGGTAGGCGCGCTCGACCTCGTCACTGGCGTATGTAAACACCGGCGTTGCTCTGCGTTCGCCGAGTGCGTCGGCGACGGCCACAGCCAAGTCGTGGGTGCCCTCACCGACAGTCACCACGACCTGGTCGTCACGGTCGATCCGTGCGCTCCAGTCGACTAACGTCTCGGCATGGGCCCGGACGCGATCGTCCATGCGAAAAGGTTCTGGGCTCGGTCGCTTCACGCTGTCGCCCGGGCTCGTTCCGGCGTATTCGAAACCCTTTCCCCGGGGAGTTCTGAAGGTCTCGCATGGCGTTCCGGCGCTCGACCGCCGACATCGACGGGTACACGCCGTTCACTCCTGAGCGGATTCAAGCGTACCTCGACGCCGGCCACTGGCGGAACCAGCCCTTTCACGACGTGCTTGATGAGCGGGCAGAACGGTATCCCGAGAAACCGTTCGTGGTCGGGCCGCACGGTGCGAGCACGTATTCGGAGATAGCGGAGCGATCGAAACGGCTCGCCGCTCAGTTCGCTCTGGAATGGGAGATCGAGCCACTGGACCGGGTCGCGCTCCAACTCACCAACCGCGTCGAGTTCGTCGAACTGTTCTTCGCCTGTTCGCGGGTCGGCGCCATCCCCGTGATGCTGCTGCCGCGACACCGCGAGGCAGAGGTCCGACACGTCGTTGATCTAGTTGACGCGCGCGCATACGTCACACTCGGAGCTGCCGACGAGTCCCGGACGGACTTCGTCGATCTGGGCGAAGAGGCCATAGGCGACGTCGAGGGACTAGATTACCGCGTCGCCGTCTCGGACGAGGCTACCGATCTCCCCGATGAGTGGATGGCCTATGACGAACTCACCGACACAGCCCTGACTGCGAGTGTCGAGCACGACCTGTCGGCCATCGAGGGCAATCCGAACGACCCGGGGTTGTTCGTCCTCTCCGGTGGCACGACCGGCATGCCGAAGGCGATCCCGCGAACGCACAACGACTACGTCTACGAGTGGGAGTGGGTCGCGAGCTCGGGGGCGTTCCCGTCGGACTGGACGACGCTCTCCTGTGTGCCGATCGGCCACAACGCCTCGCTCGTCGTGGTCCTCGGCGCAACCCTCTGGGCCGGCGCGACGTTCGCCGTGGAACCCGTCCTGAAGCCCGAGCCACTGATGGCCCGTATCGAGGATGAGGGAGTGAACTACGCGTTCGCCATCCCGACTCAACTGATCGATATCCGTGAACACAAGAAGGCCGACGAGTACGACCTCTCTAGTCTGGAGGCCGTCATTAGCGGTGGGGCGAAGGTGAGCCCCGAACTCGTCTACGACACCGTCGATCGGTGGGGCGTCGACTTCTACAACAACTTCGGGATGGCAGAGGGGCCGACCACCTTCACGCGGCCCGGTGACGAAGTCGACGTGCAAGCGACGACGGTCGGTCGGCCGATCAATCCCGAGGCCGACGAATTCCGGATCCTGGACCCCGACACCAAGGAATCGGTCGCAGACGGTGAACCTGGCGAGTTCGTCGCGAAGGGGCCGGGGGTCTTCACGGGGTACTTCCGGGCGCCCGCGGAGAACGCCAAGGCGTTCGACGACGACGGCTGGCTCCACACGGGCGACGTCCTCGCCCGGCGGCCAGACGGGAACTTCGTCGTCCATGGCCGGCTGACGGACACCATCATCCGGGGCGGCGAGAACATCTACGCGCCCGGCGTCGAGGACGAAATCATCGAACACCCCGCAGTCGAGCAGGTGGCCGTCGTGGGTATGCCGGACGAGCGGCTCGGGGAGCGGGCGTGTGCTTTCGTCCAACTTCGCGACGGTGTCGACGGGCTGACTTTGGACGAGCTGGTGACCTTCCTCGACGACCGGGGACTCGCTGTGTTCAAGCGACCCGAGCGGCTGGAGGTCGTCGACCGGCTGCCTCGAACGGAGGTCGGCAAGATCGACAAGGCTACCCTCGAGGAGGAAGCCGCCACTGCTGTGGGGTTGGAAGAATGAGGCTGAATCCACTCATGTTCTGTTGAATGGATCGGCAGCGATTCGTGAACGCCGCCGTGTCCACTAGGCTATCACGATTGAAGCTTTGTGCAAAACGTATAAGTACGCTTTGGGGTAGTCCTTCCACTATGCACCACGGCAAGAGGTCACGCAGTACACCAACGGTCGCCCCCCGCTCCATGGAGGTCACCGCATGAAACTCGGCATGATCGGCGTCGGCCAGGCCGGCGGCAAGATCGTCGATAAGTTCCTCTGGTACGACCGAGAGACTGGCAGCAACATCGTCCGTTCGGCCGTGGCGGTCAACACCGCGAAGGCCGACCTGGTCGGGCTGGAGCACATTCCGAACCAACACCGGGTGCTCATCGGCCAATCGCGGGTGAAGGGGCACGGCGTCGGCGCTGACAACGAGCTCGGCGCACAGATCGCCGAAGAGGACATCGACGAGATGCAGGGGACTATCGACAACATCCCCGTACACGAGATCGACGCCTTCCTCATCGTCGCGGCGCTCGGCGGCGGCACCGGGAGTGGCGGTGCCCCCGTGCTGGCTAAGCACTTGAAACGCATCTATACCGAGCCGGTGTATGGGATCGGGGTCCTCCCCGGTGCCGACGAAGGCGGCATCTACACGCTGAACGCCGCCCGTTCCTTCCAGACGTTCGTACGCGAGACTGACAACCTCCTGGTCTTCGACAACGACGCCTGGCGACAAACGGGTGAGTCGGTCGAAGGCGGCTACGAGACCATCAACGAGGAGATCGTCCGTCGCTTCGGCGTACTCTTCGGCGCTGGTGAGGTCGAAGGGACCGGCGATGTCGGCGAATCCGTCGTCGACTCCTCCGAAATCATCAACACACTCGCCGGGGGCGGCGTCACTACCGTCGGCTACGCCACGGAAGACGTCGAGCCGCGCTCAGAGGACGGGCTACTCTCACGGTTTACGAACAGCGACGACGACGGGTTCGACACGACCGACACGACCAATCGAATCACGTCATTGGTTCGGAAGGCCGCACTCGGGCGGCTCACGCTCCCCTGCGAGATCGAGGGGGCCGAGCGGGCCCTCGTCGTTCTCTCCGGTCCGCCCGAGCACCTCAACCGCAAGGGCATCGAGCGAGGTCGGAACTGGATCGAGGAGGAGACGGGGAGCATGGAGGTCCGCGGCGGCGACTACCCGCTCCCCAACGAACGGAGGGTGGCTGCGGCCGTCATGCTCTCTGGCGTCACCGACGTTCCACGCATCAAGGAGCTCCAGCGCGTCGCCATCGAGGCCCAGGACACGATCGACGACATCCGGGACGAGAGCGAAGAGAAACTCCGGACGCTCGTCGAAGACGATCAGGACGATCTCGAGCCGTTGTTCTGACGGTCCTACGGGTAGACGATTACCGTCGCGTCCTCGACCTCGAGCACGGCGACCTCCTCGCCCCCTTCTGCCCGGTACTCCTCGGTCACCGAGAACGCATCCCCATCTACCGTGACCTCCTCGCCGTCGACGGTGAGCGTGACTCCACCAGTCGACACGAACTGTGCTTGCAGCTCCGCGGGGTCCGCATCCTGGAGCGCGGCGGCGACCGCCCCAGCCCGCTCCCGGAATTCGGGGCCGAGAACACTGTGATCGACATCGACCGCCACGGGCGTGAGCTCGACGTCTGGCGTCCCCTCCCGGATGTGGACGGGGGCGTTGATCGTCTCGGAGAGATCGTACGTGTCCGGATGTCTCGCCTCATCGTCGTCGAGATAGAGCTCCACGCGGTCGAGCTCGGCGTTCAGTGCTAGTCCCTGATCTGACTTCCAGGCGCGGATCTCGCTCGCCACCTCGGCGATTTGTCGGCCAGCGCGTTCGGCCTCTTCGTCGGCGACGTCGACGCCGGGCCAGCTCGCGGTGTGGACGCTGCCCTCGGTACCGGGCAGGTGTGCGTACACCTCCTCGGTAACGAACGGTGCAAACGGCGAGAGCATCCGGAGGGAGGCCGACAACGCGGTATAGAGGGCATGGCGAGCCGCCGCGCGCTCACCCGGCCGACCGCCGTAGAGCCGGCCTTTCACCAGCTCGACGTAGTCGTCGGCGAGGTCGTGCCAGACAAAGTCACGGAGCCGCCGTAAAGCCGCGTCGAAGCGGTAGGCGTCCATGTGCTCGGCGACGTCCTCCGCGACGGTACCGAGCTCTGAGAGGATCCACCTGTCGGCGTCCCGATAGGCCGGGTCGGCGGTATCGGGCGTGCCCTCGTCGACGTGTTCGAGCGCGAAGCGGCTGATGTTCCAGAGCTTGGTCAGGAACCGGCCGGCCGAGGTGACCTCCTTCCACTGGAACTGGATGTCGCTGCCGGGCTGGCCGCCGAGCGCAATGGCTTGGCGGAAGGCATCGGCGGAGTGCTCCTCGACGACTTCCTCTGGCTGGACGAAGTTGCCGCGGGACTTGCTCATCTTGTGGCCGTCGTCGCCGAAGACCATCCCGTTGATGAGGGCCTCCTCCCAGGGGATGTCGTCGGTGAGGGCGGCCGTCCGGAGGATGGTGTAGAACGCCCAGGTCCGGATGATGTCGTGTCCCTGCTCTCTGAGCTGGACGGGCGCGAACTCGGTGTCGGGCCACCCGTCGACCACCATCGCCGAGATGGAGGAGTCCATCCACGTGTCCATGACGTCTGTCTCGCCGCGCCAATCCCTGCCACCACACTCGGGGCAGGCGTCGATGTCGGGGCCTGTCTCGGTGGGTTCGACGGGTGTCTCTTCGACCGAGGCGACGTGGGCGTGGCCACAGTCCTTGCAGAACCAGGCCGGGATGGGCGTCGCGAAGACGCGCTGTCGGGAGATGACCCAGTCCCAGTCCATCCCCTCGGTCCACTCCTCAAGGCGAGCGTACATGTGATCGGGGATCCAGTCGACCTCGCGACCGTGTTCGAGAATCTCATCCTGGTCGACGCGGATGAACCACTGCTCCTTCGAGAGGATCTCGATCGGCGTGTCACACCGCCAGCAGGCGCCGACTGACTGTTCCGTGGGCTCGGTGTCGTTCAGATAGCCCTCGTCGTCGAGGTCCTCTGCGATGACCGTCTTGGCTTCCTCGATGGCGAGGTCCTCGTAATCGCCGGCGAGCGTACCGAGCCGGCCGTCCTCCGTGAAGACGTCCCGGAGTTCGAGGTCGTACTCGGCCCACCAGGTGACGTCCTGCTTGTCGCCGAAGGTGCAGATCATGACGGCACCGGTCCCGAACTCGGGGTCCACGTCGTCGTCGGCGATGAGTTCGACCTGCTGGCCGAAGAGTGGCACCTCGAAGGTGTCACCGACGCGGTCTTCGAAGCGCTCGTCATCCGGGTTGACGGCCATCGCGACGCAGGCGGCCAGCAGCTCGGGGCGCGTCGTCGCAATCTCGATTTCGTCATTGTCGACGCCGGGGAAGGTGACGTAGTGGAGCTGCCCGTCGCGGTCGATGGTCTCGACCTCGGCGTCCGCGATCGCCGTCTGGCAGCGCGGGCACCAGTTTACTGGATGTTCATCTCGATACACGTAGTCCGACTCGGCCATCTCGACGAAGGAGCGTTGGGTGAGCCCCCAGTACTCCGGGTCCATCGTATAGAACTCGTGGTCCCAGTTCTGGGAGAAGCCGAGGACGAGCATGGCTTCTCTCATGGCCTCGACCTGGGTCTCGGTGTGCTCGATGCACATCTCCCGGAACTCCTCGCGAGGGACGTCTGTGCGGTGGATGCCCTGCTCCTCCTCGACCTTCACCTCGGTCGGGAGGCCGTGGCAGTCCCAGCCCTGGGGGAAGTCGACATCGAACCCGGCCAGGCGCTTATAGCGGGCGGCGAAGTCCATGTAACACCAGCCGAGCGAGTTGCCAATGTGAAAGTTCCCCGTCGGGTACGGCGGGGGCGTGTCGATCACGTAGTCGGGAGCGCCGGTGTCTTCGTAGACGTAGACGTCAGATTCGAGCCACTCGTCGCGCCACCTTGGCTCGATGGCATCCGGGTCGTAGGTCTCGGGGAGGTCGGGGGTGGTGGTGTCCTCTGCAGTCATCGTTGGATTGCTCGCGGCGTGAAGAAAGTGCTCCAGGCTGGAGCGGTCGGCCTATGCACGTACTACCGAGAGCGTGCCGTTCACGGCGGAAACCAGCGGGGGACGTCGCATAAAGCTTCGCTTAGGCGATTTGCTGAGCGGCTAGCGGCTCCAGTAGGGTCACTACGGGAAGGGATCGAATGACACGTAGAGAACACCCGGGTGGGTCTGTTGGCTTGACGGACGAGAGCGATGTGCCTAGAGCGAGACAGAGGACTTGCCTTCAACCGCATCAGGCACGACGAAGACGATAATCGTCTCCCCACCAGACATGGTCGTCAACTCGACCGCCACTGTGGAGCCCGGGGACAGATTGCTGTCCTCGAACGTATCGACGTCGAAGTTGAGCGTCAGCCGATCGTCGGGATCATTGAGCACCGGCACCGAATCATCAGCGTCTTTGAACTTCGACACCGTGAAGTTACCGTCCGCATTCGCTGAGGCGTTCGCATGCACGAGCCGGTAACTCCCAGTCGGGCCGGTCCAGACAGCGGTCGTATTCAATAGGTCGACTTCCTCGGCACCTGGGGCGATCTTCACGGTGATGTTGACGTCCGAGATGTCCCCGGACCCGACGATTCCCGTCGTGGAGACCTCCTGAATCCGGTCCGAAACTTGTGACGTACTCTGTTCACCAGTCTGCTGGGCGGTCGACTGCAAGTAGCCGGCCGTGTTGATCAAGACGCCCGCGGCGATGGCGGCGACCAGGACCATCGCGATGAACACGATCAGCGTCCCGATCCCGACCTGCCCACGGTCGGTGTTGATGCGTTTTTCCCGGGTCATAGGTTCGGAAAATGAGAGTAAGCATAAAGGCTTACGGACCAAATTATTAGAACCGATAGGCCAACGGCACGCGTCTCAGTCGAAATCGGGCGACGCTAATCGCTAGACTCGGCGCTTGGAATCAAAGTCAGTATCAGCTGCTGAACTGCAGTGAACGGCGCCAGCTAGAAGGTGGCGGCCCCCGTTCCCGCGTTCATGCAGACCGTCGTGTTGGCCGCCGGCGAGGGTACACGCATGCGGCCGCTCACGTCAACGCGCCCGAAACCGATGCTTCCCGTAGCCGGGCGGCCCCTCCTTGAACACGTCCTCGATGCTGCTGTCAAAGCTGGCGCCTCTCGATTGGTCTTGGTCGTCGGCTACGAAGAGACGGCAGTCCGGCAGTACTTCGGGGACGAGATTCGGAACGTACCGATCCGATATGCGGTTCAGGATTCCCAGGAGGGGACCGCCCACGCGCTCCGGCAGGCCCGCCCCCACCTCGACGAGGAACCATTCGTCGTGCTAGCTGGCGACAACCTCTACGACTCCGTCTCGTTGTCCGCCCTCTACGCCGACGGGCCGGCCGTCGGTGCGTTCGAGGTCGACGACCCGCGCCCATACGGTGTCTTCGAGGTATCAGGTAGCCGGGTTCGCAGCGTCATCGAGAAACCCGACGACCCGCCATCGGATCTGGTCAACGTCAGCGCCTACCACTTCCCAGCCGAGGCGCTCGCTGCCCTCGACGTGGGGCAGAGCGAGCGAGGCGAGTACGAACTCACCGACGTGCTCTCGGCGGTAATCGGTGCATTCGAGGTCCGCCCAGTCGAGGTCGATCGATGGCTGGACGTCGGCCGACCCTGGGAACTGCTGGCGGCGAACGAGTGGAAGCTCGGAGAACTGGAGCGATCGATCGACGGCGACGTCCATGAACGGGCAGCGTTGGTCGGTGACGTCGTCGTGGAAGCCGGTGCCGAGGTCCGGTCGGGGGTTGTCGTCGAAGGACCAGCCTTGATTCAGTCGAGCGCAACGGTGGGGCCGAACGCCTACGTTCGCGGATCGACGGTGATCGGCCCCGGCGCGGAAGTCGGTCACGGCGTCGAGGTGAAAAACAGCGTGCTCATGGAGCGGGCGACGGTCCCGCACCTCTCATACGTCGGCGATAGCGTCCTCGGCCGAGACGTGAACTTCGGGGCGGGCACGAACGTCGCGAACCTCAGACACGACGACGAGGCCATCGAGATGACCGTTAAGGGTGAGCGCGTTTCGACCGGTCGCCGGAAGTTCGGCGTCGTCGTGGGAGACGGGGCGAAAACCGGGATCAATACGAGCCTGTACCCAGGCGTCAAGCTCTCGGCTGGGGCGAGAACGAAGCCCGGCGAGTCGGTGTCGCGGGATCGGTGACCGGCTACACCGCGTCTTCCACGAGCATTCGCGCCTCGTCGAACACGTCATCGGCCCGACCGTCGGCTCTGGCTTCGGCTGTCACACGCACCAGTGGTTGCGTCCCGCTCGCCCGGATGAGGAACCACGCGTCGCCGAGGTCGACGCGGACGCCGTCCAGTTCGTCGACATCGTTGTATCCTTGGTGGACCGCCGCCTCGATGTCCTCCATGGCTGCCACCTTCTCGTCGGTTTCGACGCTGGTCCGTCGGATCGGATACGTCTCGATCTCCTCGACGAGGGTCGAGAGTGGGCCCCGATCTGCGACGAGCTCGACGAGCTTGGCCGCGGCGAGCGGACCGTCGGGACAGAGGGTCGCTTCTGGCCAGATCCAGGCGCCGCTGGGCTCACCACCGAACACCACACTCGCGTCAGTCGTCGCTTCCGCGACGTAGACGTCACCGACCCGGGTGCGGGTCACCGACGCCCCGACCTTGGCTAGCGCGTCGTCGACGGCGAGGCTCGTGTCGACCGGAGCTGCGATGTGATCACCGTCCGAGGCGGCCTCGCGAGCGAAGAGCGCGAGCAGTACGTCACCCGGAATCCACGTTCCGTCCTCGTCGACGGCCAGCAGCCGATCGGCGTCGCCGTCGTGAGCGAGGCCGAGCGCGGCGTCGGAGTCGGCCACGAATGCGCAGAGGTCAGCACAGTTCTCGGCGGTCGGCTCACTCGGTCGGCCCGGGAAGGCGCCGTCCGGCTGGGCGTTCAGCGTCGCCACGTCACACCCAAGTTCGACGAGGGCATCGGCGGTCACCCGTCCGGCGCCGTTTCCAAGGTCAAGTGCGACCGAGAGGTCGTGGGGCGAGGAGACGGCGTCGAGGATGGCCTCCACGTGGCGGTCCCTGGCGTCCCATTGGGTCTCTCGACCGAACCCATCCCACGGGGCGGGCTCGGAGGTCCCGACCTCGATGCGCCGAATCATCGTCTCCCGCAAGGACTCGTCGAAGGCCTGTCCGGACGGTTGCCAGAGCTTGAATCCGTTGTCCTCGGGGGGATTGTGGGAGGCGGTCACCGAGACCCCAGCATCGGCCTTCCGCCAGGCGACTGCACGGGCGACGGTCGGCGTAGCCGCGAGCCCAAGCCGGACGACGTCCGCCCCGCACTCCCGCAGTCCCGCCGAGAGGGCGTCGGCCAGCGCTCGACCGCTCTCCCGGGGGTCGCGGCCGACCACCACCTGGTCGGCGTCGACGGCGAGGGCGTGGCCCACGGCCAGAGCAAGGTCAGCCGTGACGACCTCTCCCACGGGCCCCCGGATGCCGCTGGTCCCAAACATACTCGGTGCACACGCGGGGAGGCAAAGAAGGTAGGTAGTCGCCCGCTACGAGACAGTCGTCCCAACCGCAACCACTACCACCCCCGCGCGCGAGCGCCCGGACGTGCAACTCGGTGTCATCGGGCTGGGCCGCATGGGTCGAATCGTGGTCGACCGAGCGATGGCGGCCGGCCATGATATCGTGGCGTTTGACGTCGACGAGGAGGCCCGAACGGCCGCGCTCGATGCCGGGGCAACGGCGGTACCGACTATCGGGGAGGTCGCCGAGAGGCTCGACGAGGTACGAATCTGGCTCATGGTCCCCGCCGGCGATCCAGTGGATGCGGCGTTAGCCGAGCTTGAGCCGCACCTCTCGAGCGAAGACGTCGTCGTCGACGGCGGGAACTCCCACTTCGAGGCGTCCATCCGACGCGCCGAGGCCTGCCCGGCGCGATACCTCGACTGCGGCACGAGCGGTGGGCCGGCAGCTGCGGAAGATGGCTTTTCGCTGATGGTCGGTGGACCGGCCGACGCCTACGAGGAGTTGACGCCGGTGTTCGACGCGGTCGCCACCGGGCCTGACGGTCACGCGCGGATGGGGCCGTCTGGGTCGGGCCACTACGTCAAGATGGTCCACAACGGGATCGAGTACGCCCTCATGCAGGCCTACGGAGAGGGGTTCGAGCTGCTAACCGAGGGCCGCTACGATCTGGATTTGGAGTCGGTCGCACGGACCTGGAACAACGGGGCCGTGATCCGATCGTGGCTGCTGGAGCTCTGCGAGGAAGCCTTCCGTGAGGAGGGCAGTGAGCTCGGCGATGTCGCCGACCGAGTCGAAGGGGGATCGACGGGGGCGTGGACGGTCCAGGAGGCGCTCGCCCAGGAGGTCCCGGTCCCACTCATCTATGGAGCGCTCGCCGAGCGGTTCTCCAGCCGAGATGAGGCACGGTTCTCTCGGCGGCTGGCCAATCGCCTGCGCTATGGCTTCGGCCGGCACGAAGTCGTGCGGGACGAGTGAGGCAGCACCCACGGTTATCGGGTGGGACGATGTCGTGTCGCTCCGAGAACTAGTAGTTACCGGAGGTTGAGACTACGGCGACTCACGTGTCTCGATGGAAAAGTCAGACGTGGGGTAGGCGACACAGGTCAGTGTGTAGCCCTCGCCGAGCTCCTCCTCGCCGAGCATCTGGTTGTGCCAGTGCTCGACGAAGTCTTCCGAGGCACCATCGGGGATGTGTGCAGCACACGAGAGACACTGCCCTTCGCGACACGCATAGGGCAGGTCCCAGCCTTCGTCCTCGCCGGCATCAAGGATAGTTTCGTTCTCGGCGACCTCGATGGTGGCGCCCTCCTTGACGAACTCGATCTCGTAGGTCTCCGCCTCGTCGTCTGGGATCGCCGACGGCCCGGCATCCTCCTCCTCGGCCTCGCCCTCGGCGAGTTCGCCCTCGGCACCCCCGGTGATGGCGGTGGCGCCACCACCGCCACCGATCGACCGGTTCCCGGGCTCGGGCAACCCGGTGTCGGGGACTGTCGAGGCCCGTCGCTCCAGCACTTGCTGAGAGATGTCCTCGGGCGCCTGCCAGGTCGCGCCGCGCGTGTAGTGGACCGCGACGACGACCACCGTGAGCACCAGGCCCAGGGCGACGCCCACTGGGTCGACCATACGAGGAAAATGGGAGGCCGCTGTTAAGGCTATTTTGGAACGACGCGAGCTAGGCTAACGACTGTAGTTCTGGAATTGAGCGGGTCGTTGGCGGATTCGTCTGGTCAGATAGATGCGGTGGGGCCGCGATTTCGTACGAAGGCCAGAGCTACGGCTCACCGCGTGAAAACGAAAGGAAAGAAGATTGGTCAGTTAGCGGGCGGTTCTATCGGCGCCGGAGCGCGAGCAGGGCGGCGCCAGCGAGCGCCACCAGAGCGATGCCCATGCCGAAGCCGGGCTGACCACCGGACTCGGTCGGAGTCGGGGTCGGCTCGGGCGTCGGCTCGGGCGTCGGCTCAGGCGTCGGCTCGGGCGTCGGCTCAGGCGTCGGCTCAGGCGTCGGCTCAGGCGTCGGCTCAGGCGTCGGGGTTGCCGTCGCCTGCTGCTCAACGATGACGCCGTCTTCTTCGTCACTGATGGTCGAGCCACCCTCACGGACCGATGCCGTGAACGTGGTGCCGATCGGGATGCCAGAGGTGTCGAAGTTGGCACTCCAGGCACCACCAGTACCGACCTCAATCTCCTGGGTCATGAGGAACGGTCCGTCACCGGTTCGGCGAAGTCGCACGGTGATCTCTTCACCGGGTGCGACGTTGCTGGTACCAGAGACAGTCGCGTTAGCGTCTTGGGTGATCTGGAGTTCTTCCTCTACGACATTGTCGAAGTCAGCCTCAGAGTCCTCGATTGAGATCTCTGTGGTGACTCGTTCCTCGTCCTCGTCGTCAACGTAGGGGTTCGGACTCGAGGCCATCTCATCGTTCCCAACCTGGAAGGCAACCTCCCAGGTCTGGCCATTCCGGAACCGCCGGTCAGCGGGGTCGTCAGTGGTATCGATGACAACCAGGAACGAGTTGTCAGCGACGTAGTCATCGATTAGCAGCGAGTCCTGGCTCGTCAGGTCAAGGCGGGACTCGGCCCGGTTGCTGCCGGTCGTTGGCGAGATGTTGAGGTAGATACCACTCGACGGCGGCGTGGTGGATCCCGCCAGTGCCGCCATCACACCGTCGGTGTTCGCTCCGTCGAAGAGATATCCGCTGAGTCCGGAAGCGTTGACCTGGACGATTAGGCGGTCACCAGTGTTGGATCCGATAGCTAGCGTGTCGGAACGGGTGATGCTGTCGAGTAGTTCCTGAACCTCTTCCTCGTCGTTCTCGTCGATGTCGTTCGCATCGCCCGTCGGGGCGACCCAAGTGCTAATGCCGTTGGTCGAACGCTCGGTCAGGTCGAGCGTGGCGACAGCCTCTTCTTCGTTGATCACGAGGTCGCCGTCGCTGACGTTCAAGGGGGTCCCATCGTGGACATCCGACAGGGCGAGCCCGTAGTCAGCCGCTTCCAGCGGACTGTCGTCGCTGAAGTTGCCATCGTCGATACCATTGGTCAGCTCGTCGAGCTCGAGGTTCGGTGTGTTGGTGCTGTTGTACCGAGTCGAGCTAACGATCGTGTCGTCGCTCGCGGACGGGATGCCGTATCCCAGTGTAGCGTCGTTAATCTCAGAGCTGTTGTCACCGGCGTTACTTCCCTTGATGAAGGCGGAGGTGTTGGTGCCGACCCACCGCGTGTTCATCAAGATAGTGACCTGGCCATCGTCGTCCTCGTCTTCGAAGTGGATTCGCTCGAGGTAGTTGACGTCGTCGTCACCGACCCAGAGCCAACCCTCGTCTGTGTCCTCAAGAGTCACTGTGATGGCTGCGACGTCACCCACTTCCTGAGTGATGACGTTCTGGGCGAAACCAAGTGAAATCTCGGACTCGGAAACGTCAGCCGTCACGGCGTCACTCGCGGTAGTGTCGGTGACGTTCAGCTCGAAGGTGTACGATCCCTCTTCGTTGAACCGACTGAAGTTTGCAACGATTTCATCGTCGGTGACCTCGCTAGCTGCGATCTGGATGACGTCGTCATCCTGGAACTCGCCGCTGTGGTCTTTGTAGTACTGCGAGGTCCGGTCCTGTTCACCGGTGTTGTTGAAAATGTCCTCAAGATCTTCGTTGTCCAGCCCATCCGCGGAGATGTTTAAGTTGTAGCTCCCTCGGTTGGAATCGAGTTCGATGACCGGTTCATCACCCGTTTCGATGGGGAGGTCATCGTCATCGAAGTTCGCCGAGAAGGTCTGGGCGGCTACCTCGAACGAGTACGCGGACGCGTTTCCATCGCCACCATTAGCGCTCTGGACGGCCGTCCGGGTGACCGGAGCCTGAACTGTGACTCCCGCGGCGCTTGCCCGCTTGGAATACCCGTCGGAGAGGTAGAACACGTGCGAGCTGTTGACGAGCACGTAGTCGCCATCCAGGTCGTCCGTGTCAATCGTACCGTTGCCGGCCGTGTCATCTGCACTAATCTCAGTCACCAGGTTGCCGATTCCGCCGGAGTCGGTGACTCGACGAACCTGTAGCTGAGAGGACTGTCCGCCCGTTGCGTTGTTTGCATCAGCGTCGTCTACGTCGAACCACAGTGTCTGTCCCTGCCAATAGGTGCTTCCTGTCGACAGGTGTTCGTCTGCAGGTGGTCCCTGTCCCGCGTGATTCGCAGCCGCCGCTCCGGTAAACGCCACGGTGCCCACCATCACGGAGAGCACCATGATCGTCGCCAGGAACAGCGACCTGAGCTTGTCGTTTGTGTCTGTCATAGGTTGGTGTTGTGTTGATCTGCGGCCGGTACCGGGTCGGCGGCGGCACGCCCGCCGGCGACCGTTCTCGGTCGGATTGGGTCAGCCTCCACAGATTGCGTTTCCATGCAACTATTGGGGGTCATAAATACTTTCTGTAATTCGCTATAAGTGTCCTACCGAAAAAACCGGTGGCATGCGGCGAATTTGATTGGGGTTGTAGAGGACTGTCCAACACCCGTCAGACAACAGCCGAACCATGGAGCTGAACTGGGGAACTCGGTCTGGCAGTACCCGAGGAGGTCTATTAATAATTTTATCCGACCCACCCCATCCGAGAATAGTGATACGAGACATGGGAATGCAATAGTGGGCTTGCTAGAACGTCACAACTACCGTGAGCGATATCGAGTGGCAACGCACACCACAATAGCCGAAAGTGCGGCGAAAACCGCTGGCCCCGGTTGGGTGCTGAGATAGAGACCCGGCGACGGGGGGTGATACTGCGTGAGTGGCCAGAGAATGGCATATGACCTTCCTGAGGGAGAGAGAAGCAGGGCGTCAGCTAGCAGGTGGGATGATGCACCCAGGGTTAGCAGCCCGAATACACGCCGACGCTCGCTCGGTGCGGCAAATGTGACACCAACGAGGAGGGCCACGAGAGCCCCGCCGGCGGTGTGAAGTGCGGACCAACTGAATGGGAGACCGACCAGAGACTCAACCTGACCGCTCGCGATAATGAGCCTGACCTTTGTGAGGTCCGGTACGAAAGCGCCGGCCATGGCGACCGTGACATAGGCGGGGGAGAGCCAGTCGTATCGCCAGGATATGATTGTCGCAAGCGAGTAGGCGATCAAGGCATGGGCGAGCAGATCAGGCATCGTTGTCGGGTCCTCCTCCGAAGAACGAGAGCGGCGCCGTCCGTCGTTCTAATCCGAGTGTTCGAGAGACCTTCCAATGGCGTATGATACGGGCTAGAGCCCATAGCCCGGCGAGGAAGGAAACCGTCCAGGTATACCAGAGACCCGTCGGCGCCACAGCGACGGCACTGAGCGCCTCAACGTGCCGGTCTGGTCTGACGATACCGTAGACCCGGAGCGTATGTCCCGGTTCAGCATCGATGTCGAGGTTCGTAATCCGGAGCTCGATGACGTCACCTGTGTTATATGTCGCCGCGATAACGACCGGATCAGTCGTGAGCACCGTGCCAGCGACAGTGATGCGATCACCGAGATACTGATTGTAGGCAGTGCCGAGTTGCTCCTGATCCGGATAATCACCCACGGCCGGTGCCGGGGAGAGCGAGCCGAACCATATCGCGAGGCCGAACAAGGTCACGAGGAGGAAGATTACCGCCGCTATCCGGGTGCCTGGGGTCTCGATCACGTGGCCGGAAGGGCGACCGGGACGGCCTTAGCTCTTTCAGGTTCGGGAGGTCGAGGAAGTTGAACAACCTGTTGGACGGTAGGGTGTTCGGGAATGGTGGACGAGGCCCATTCAAGCAGCGGGTTCGAGGAGCAGGTATGCCGACTCCTTCGCTCGTAGTTCGTACGTCGGGAAGTCTGCCTCATCGACCCGGACCTGGGTCGTGTCGATGACGATCGCGTCGATATCAAAGTCTCTGGCGATGTCTTCAAGCGGTTCGAGTGGCGTCGGGTAGTAGACCTCTCCGTCGGTGAAGGCTGTGGTGCTGTCGTGCCAGAGAATCTTCTTCCGCGTGAGATAGGCGAGGTTGTAGGATCCGCCTGTGGGGACGCACATGATCCGCTCCACGTCCGGCTTCCGTAGCCGGGGGATGATATCCTCGGTGGCTTCGTCGACACTCGCGGTGTTCGCTCGCTGGATTCGGCCCCGCATCATGAAGTAAATGAACCCGACAGAGACGAGGTAGAACACGGCCATCGGACCGTAGACGAGGACGCTGTCGAGGTTCACGGCCACGGTCGCGAGCACGAGGGCACCAGGGAAGGTGCCCCACATGAAGTACTTGTGGCCCTCCCCCACGAGTTTCAGCGGAGGGACGTACTGGGTGGCGATCGCGATGGTCAGAATCGTCAGACCCCACGTGGCGATCTGGCGCTCTAACCCGGCGAGCACGTCGAAGCCACCTAGGGCGAACAGTGGAATCGGGAGGAAGAGTACCCAGGTGTTCGAGATGCCGAACATCAGCGGGTCCGTGTTCGAAACGATCGACTCGACACGGCCAAGCAGGGATTGATCGCCCTCATTGGGTTGCTTCCCGTAATCGCGCATGAAGGAGTTCGGCGGGTTCCCCTTCGCGCGCTGGACGCGCCAGAAATCGATGATTGCAAGATGGCTTCGCAGGACCGCGACGTAGTGGCCCTGGGAGAGGACGAGGGCGAAGGCGATGATGGCCGCGAGCACTCCGACGTACCTCGGGTCGAGTTCGGCGACAGCGAACGCAACGAGCGTGAAGGCCAGGGCCTGGGTACTCATCTTGTGCGTCAAGAGCAATATGCCACCCAGGAGCACGGCGGGTACGTAGAAGAGCGGTCGGCCGCCGACCGCCAGCAGCGTCGATAGAAACACGAGCGAGAACAGGAAGGAGCCGATGACGCGGGGGGTGAGGCTCGTGAAGTGACGCAGTAACTCCGGGGTGATGGCGTAGATGGCGGCCGCAATCAGGGCGACGCTCGGGTCGCCGGAGAGGAAGTAGGCGATAGCGGGCAGGAGGACCAGGCCGTGGAAGAGTTCGACCACTGGGGCGACGAGCCAGTTGTACCGCTTGACAGTTTCCTCCGGGAAGAACGAGAGCACCCAGTGGAGGCCGGGCGGGTAGTCGTAGGGCCCCTCGAAGATGAAGTGGTCGATCTGGTCGGGGAGTCGATGGTCGTTGTCACGGATCTTCTCGGAGGCGAGGAGGTGATACCAGGTGTCGTGGAGATAGCCGGTTCGCTTCGACCAGTAGAAGCGACCGCCGAACCCGAAGGCGATAGCCGACAGCGCGAGGGCAGCGACTATGCGGGGGTCCATACGGTCTGGACTCCACGGAAGGCCATATTAAGGGTTAGTCATTCCGTCCCACGAATTGCAGGGTACTGGTGTCGTCCAGAGCGAGTGACTCGAACCGATCGACCGAAACCGTTTCTTGACCGGAGGCGGGAGGTCGCCCACCGGAGAAAGTAGGACCATGACCAGCCACGATGACACGGCCCGGTGGAAACTCTACCACGCCATAGGCTGGGGTCTCCTGGCCGCAGTCGTCACGAGCCACGCCTTGGCAGGATTCCCCATGGGTCGCGGACTGGGCTTCTTCGTCGGGATAGCCCTCGTGCTTGGCGTCGTCGGCTTCGACGTGGTCCGCACCCGCACGTTCGATCCGATCCAGGTCGCCAGCGCCCTCGGGGCAATGGTCCTCGCGGGCTTCGTGGTGCGGTTCACCACCTACGACGACATCGCCCTGGTAACGGGGGATCACCAGGCGTTCCTCTCATTCGTCAACGATCTGATCGCGACCGGCAGCATCCTATCCTGGGGGACCTACACCGACTCCCCCTTCGTCGTCATCGAACTCTCGTCGTGGAAGGTCGTCCTGGGGGTCGCCGTGCTCGACGTGCGCCTGGTTTCGCTCACCACGGTCTCGTTGCTCCCGCTCCTCCTCGCCACGGCCCTCTACGCTCCGACCGGGAACACCCGGGCCGGACTGTTCGCGACGCTTCTGGCGACGCCATTCGTCCTGTTCACGCGGGGGGCGGCCCTCGCCGAGACGGAATTCCTCGTCCTCCTCTGGTTCGCCCTCATGTTGCTCCTCCTCCTCCGCTCGATGCGCTCGGCTGGCGTCCGATCATACGCCCTGTTGCTTGGCGTCGCCGGGACCTCGACCCTTCTCCACCCCTTCTACGCCTTCGTCTTCGCCGCCGTGATCGCCGGCACGGCGGTCCTCCGGATCGTCGCAACCCGGCGCCCATTCGACCGGACGAACGCCGTCCTGGTCGCCATGGGCCTCGTCGCGGGCATCCTCGTCACCGTCCGGGCGCTGCTGACGGTCCAGGCCGTCTTCGCTGTGAGCATCGTCACCGGCCTCGACCTGCTCCGAGGCGGGAACCTCCTCCAGCAGATCCTCTCGCCGAGCGGGGGGCTAGCCCAGAGCATCCAGATTGCTGAACCGACCGGCGACACCTGGTACTCCCGGCTCCCCTACGCGCGCTACCTGCAGGTGTTCATGGTTCTGCCGACGGCCGCCGTCGGCTGGGTCGGTCTGGCGCTCCGCCGCCGGGCCACCGACCGGGCAGTGCTGGTCGTCGCCATGTCGATAGTACTACTGGCGCTCGTCGGCACCCTCCTAGTCGTCGAGTCGAACCTCGGCTACCGCACCTACTACTTTGCCGGGACGGCAGCTGTGCTAGTGACGGCGCTCGCATTCGGGCGACTACGCGACGGCGTCGGGTCGGTCGGCCGGGGCGGGACGGCCCTCCGGGTCGTCGCCGCCGCCCTGCTAGCGGCGATGGTGGCCTACCTGTTCGTCTTCGCGCTGGTCGGGCCGACCTCGCCGGTCGGGAACAACGTTGACGCGGTACTCGGCGGCGGGAGGGGGGCGGTGACGGTCGAGGAATTCGAGTCCAGGGCAGCGTTGATAGAACGAGTCCCGGAGGTTTCGGACGTCTTCCTGCCGGAGTTCGAGGAGGCCAACATGGATGTGATCGTCGCACCCCGCGAATCGTCTCAGACCTGTGAAGACGCGAATCGGGTGTGGGACAGCGGAGTGATAGCCGCGTGCAGAGGGTAGCTGTTCCCATCAACGCCCCCACGCGACATCGCCACGCTTGAACCGCTCCCGCATGGTGTCCGGGATGAACCCATCAGCGAGGTACACCAGTCGTTCGAGCCCGGCGTGGACGTCGAACAGCGAGAGGCCGAGGCGCTTCAGGACGCGAAGCGCCCGGAGATAGTGATACCCGTTGCTCGCCCTCCCGCCGTAGACCTCATCTACGACGTTGTCCAGTTCGGTTTCGTTGAGATCGTCCCTCTGGTGGAGGTGCGTGCCGCGGTAGTGGGGTCGCACGAGTTCAGGGTCCTCGACGAGGCTGTTGATGCCGTGGGGGACGACCGTGTTCAGGTGGCTGTCCAGGACGTGAGGGTCGCCATCAAGGTCTGCCTCAACGACGACGTGGTTGGGCAGGGGCACCGGGTCGGCGTTGACACCGCCCGCCCGGAGCACGGATGTCAGCGCCCGGGCATGCTGCCCACAGAGGCCGACGCCCCGCCAGACCGCCCGCTCGTGATCGCAGAAGGGGTAGTAGGAGAGCCGCGGCAGGAGGCGGGCGCCGAGGTGGATGAGCAGGTTCTCCTCCGGGGGGAGGTGCCACCGGTCGGCGGCGAGGTGGCCGTGATCGATGCCGTGGACGATCGAGCGGTGGAGCACGTCGACGGCGCGGCCGGCGAACTCGCGGTCGCTCTCGTCGGGACGGCGACGGAGCCGTTCGAGTGCCTCCTCCGGGTCGAGGTCGGCTGGCCGCTCGGCCAGCGTGTGTCTCGACCGGAGGTGGTCCATGGTCGCCGAGGGTTCGCGAGCAGGGGCACTCAAGGTTCCGGTACGCGGGTCAGTAGCTCGACGTGAGACCGTCCTGAGCGTCCTCGTCCGTCATCTCGTTGATGTCCACGTCGATCGTATATCGTGTTCCATCGACCTCCATCCAGGCGTTCTCGAACGGTGGGAACGTGAGGGCGCGCAGGACATCGAGGAGGTGTTTCGCCTGTTAGCCAGGGGACCCACCGTCATCGAGGACGTCTCGACGATAATCCTCCCACTGCCGTTCCCTTCGAACACACCAGGGGTGATCTGGACCTGATCGCGAGGGCGGTTCGCTCGTACTTCGACTAGCCTGCCTAGGCCGTTTCCAGAAGAAACGCGGTAGCTCACAATGCCGAACTGGTTCGGGCCTCGTGCTACTGGTTCTCTCCGATAATTTCTCGAAACGCCGCTTCTGCCTTGTCGTGCTGTCGGTCAGACGACAACCGCTCTAGGGCATCTTTCGAGCGGGCCGTCAACTTCTCTCGTAGGGAATCATCACGAATATCGTCGATTCGATCAGCCAGCCCCTCAGCATCGCCTGGTTCAAAGAGTAGCGCGTTATCCTCGTTGACCGCTGCTTTCGTATGGGGAATATCTGTGGTGACGACTGGGAGGTCAGTCGCGTGGGCCTCCTTGAAAACGTACCCCAACCCCTCACATCGCGTCGGGAAAACGAAGGCGTCCCCTGCGTACATGATTTGAGCGACGGTGCCCCGGTCTACGAACCCGGTGAACGTTACATCACTCAGGTCATTTCGCTCAACGAACGATCTCACTTCTTCGCGAAGCGGGCCGTCTCCGACGATTACCAGGCTCAAGGAAGGGTTTGCTTCCTTCGCCTCTTTGTATCCATTGAGGAGCGTGTCCGGATCCTTTTGTCCCGCAAGGCGTCCAACAAACACCAGCATGAACTCGTCCTCCCCAACATCGATCTCGTCGATGTCTTCGCGAGGGACTTCCTCGATGGAGGATCTGAATGAGTCTGGGTCGATGTGATTGGGAAGGACATAGATGTCCTCCTCGTCGACGCCGTGCCAGATCGCGTATTCTCGCAAGTATGAGGTCAGTACAAAGGTATACGCCGCCTTCTGCATCGTCAGGCGTTCGATGAACTCAGTGAGATACTTGCTATTGAGAACGTCGTACTTGCCCTCAACGCGTTGGCGCTTGTCGTAGTCGTTGTGGAGGGAGGTGATCGCCGGGACGCCAGTCAACCACTGGGCCAGGACGCCGACAAGGCCTCCCTGGAATGGTCCTTGTCCACGGATGACGTCAATATCGTGTCTTCGCACGATCCAAGCAGCCTTCAGCGCGACCACGAACGTGGCTAACGCCTTCAATAAGTTTCCAAGGATCCCAGTACCGATCGGCGTATAAGTGTGATAAACGGTGATGTCCTCGCCGACGTGATCGACACCACGATTCTTCGACGGCGCTTCAACGAGATGAATCTCGTCGAATATCGAATTTGGGTTATGGATATTCCGGATGGAGTCTGCACTTCCCCTAACGTTCTCAAGTCCTGAGATCGTCCCAGGATAGGCGATAAGTAACTTCATCTACCGACTACTGCATCGGCTCGCGGCCATAAAAAGCTGGCAGATTTTTTGTGACGCGGGGGCGCCTATTGAATCTGGGAATATTGAGTTTAAATCGAAGGATTGCATGAAAGGAGTAGCGGCAACCACCATTGCGAGTGAGAAGCTTCGATTTAGGATATACATTTTAATAAGGGTTGGCCCCTCGCCGCAAGAGTATGGACCGCAGGAAGGTATGCTCGATATGTGAATCCTCCTCTGGAGAGATTGTGTTTGAAATGGCTTACGATTCGGATGCAATGTTATCATACTTTTCAGATCAATTCATTGGGGAGGTGGATATTGAGCATCTGTCTGGAGAACACTTTTCTATTCGATATTGCGGGGATTGTGACTTCTACTGGCACGACAATATCCTTGACGAAGAGGGGTTAGTTATTTTATACGACGAGTGGCTGTCGGCGGAGACTCACATCAGTCGTAGAGATGTGTGGAGCCATCACGAGCACCACGTGAAGCGGGCCTCCTCAATCCGCTCCTATTTTGACAAGCCGCCCGGTGATGTCAAAGTGCTCGATTATGGAATGGGGTGGGGATCCTTCTTACTAGCTGCAAATGCCTTTGGCTGCGACGTGTACGGTTACGATCTGGCCCCCGAGAGGAGAGAATATGTTGCAAACCGTGGTATTGAGGTCTATGAAAGCTACGAAGGAATAATGGAGAATGATTATGATCTGATTCACCTAAATCAGGTCCTTGAACACGTCGCAGATCCCAACGAGGTGATGGAACTTATCAGCAATTCGCTGGATTCGGAAGGTATCTGCTATATTGAGGTCCCAGCGGCGCGGGAGCAACCAACAGAGAAGAACGTCCTAAAACAGGGTTCGTACAAGCCCCTACAGCATATCAACACATTTACTCGAAATTCGCTAAAAAAGCTCGGAGATAAGCACGGCCTGTCCCTGACCTACGTACCGCAGTCCCTTGTTCAATGGGTACCGCTGCATTTGGATGAGATCGTGAAGAACCTATTGATCCAGACGGGGGCAATAAAGTTGCTAGAGAGGTTCCGAGACCACCATACTGGATGCTTTTTCATCCAATCGTAGTGGCTCCCGATACGGGCCAGATAATAGCGATCGGATTCAGACCGACCCGCCATAACGAGAATAATCAATGAACGTTCCCCGGGCCGCCACGAAGATTTTCATAGCGAACGGGACCGGGACGGTTCTCGCGACGGTCGGGCTAATCTTCTTTGCACGAGAACTGGGAAGCTTCGAGCTAGGGGTATTCTTTCTCTTTCAGTCAATGTTCAGTCTATTAATCGTTCCTGTCGAGTTCGGAATGGGCCGGGCCGTCGTCAAGCGTGTAAGCGAAGGTGGCGATCTTGGTGAGATTTTCTCGTCCGCGGCCATAATCAAGACCATTCCGCTCTTGCTAATCAGTGCCGGAATCCTCGTATTCCGCGGGTCGATTGACGAGTACCTCGGTGCCGACCTCGCGGTGTTCCTCATCATCGCCCTCACACTCCGTGCTTTCGCTACCCTGATGCTCTCTGTTCTGCGTGGGCAGTTGCGCGTTGATGAGTCTGCATTTCCGCTTCTCTCCAAACAGATCGTGTATGTTTCACTCGGTGCAGTTCTCGTAGTAAGCGGATTTGGTGCCAAAGCATTGGTCTATGCTCTGCTCGCCGGAATCGCTGTCAAATTGTCACTAGCAACGTATCGAAGTTCGTTGTCGATCGGGAGGCCTGCCCGTGACACGGCTCGCTCGCTAGTCGACTTCTCGATATACTCCTTCGTTTCCTCAGCGGGGTGGTTCGTTCACAATTGGATCGACATTCTCATAATCGGGTTCATCCTCTCACAGTCCGAAGTAGGCGTCTACGAAGTAGCCTGGCGGGTGAGCGCCATCGTACTACTCTTCAGCCGCTCCCTCGCAACCACGATCTTCCCCCAGATAAGCGAATACGATGGAGAAGACGCCATCGAGCAGATCGAATCGCTGCTTGGAGAGGCGATCACGCCAGCGCTCTTTTTGGTCGTTCCGGCGTTCTTCGGGGCGCTGCTCTTCTCGACCGAGATTCTTACGTTCGTCTTTGGTGCCGAATACGCCAGTGGTTCGCTCGTACTGGTCATCCTACTGTTCGGGAAAGGGTTCGAAGCCCTGTTCTACATAATCGGATACGCGCTCCAGGGGATTGATCGACCCGATCTATCGGCGAAGGCTGGGCTGCTAACCCTCCTATTGAACGTGATCCTAAATGTCGCGTTGATCTCCATGTTCGGTATCCTCGGGGCCGCCGTGGCGACGGTGTTGTCGTTCGTGGCCAACACCATCCTCCACTGGTACTTCCTCTCACGCTTCGTAACCCTCGATTGGCCTCTCCGACGGCTTGCTGGCGTTCTGGCCGCCAGCCTCGTGATGGCCGGAGTACTCCTGGCGATCAGGGGGCTTGTCGAGCCGACCAGCCTCCTCCGGCTGCTCGTCCTCATTGGAATCGGCGTAGGTGCATACATGGCGAGCGCCTTCGCGGTTCCTTCGCTCCGTACGATGATCGTCCAGAACGTCCGCCGGGTCTTTGTTTAACCAAATTATCGAGTAGGGTACCCCATCGGCCAGGCAATCAGCGTGCAATCCGGATTCAGGAAGTCCGGCGAACGCTTGGTATCAGTCGACCGCACATCGCCAGTGCAGAATCTCCGACAGCGAGGGTGTCCTTGACCTCACACCAGCATCCGCTCGTACGCCTCGACGAGCGTCTCGTAGGTCCGGGCGATGGCGTACTCGCCATGGTTCGCCATCGCCGCCTCGTCGTGGACGGCCCGGTTCGCGGCGTACGCCTTGATCCGCTCGGCCAGCGCGCCGGCGTCGGCCCGCGGGAACAGCAGACAGTTCTCCCCGCGCTTGCACTCGCTGAACCCCAGCCGATCGGTCGCCACGACGGGCGTCCCGCAGGCCAGCGCCTCGACCATCGTCGTCGGCACCACCTCGTCGTGGGAGGGCTGGACGTAGAGGTCGGCGCCACGGTAGAGCGCCGCCAGCTCGCCGCGGGGCCGGTAGCCGAGCACGGTCACGGAGTCCGGGAGGTCGATGTCGGGCGGGTCGCCGCCGACCATGATCGCCTCGACATCTAGTCGCCCCCCCAGCCGCCGAAGCGCCTCCAGGAACACGTCGTACCCCTTGTGCCGGGAGTTCGGCCCGACGTAGAGCAAGGTCAGGTCCCGATCGCCACAGTACCGCTCCCCCTCCGGGGCGAACACCCGGTCATCGACCCCGGGCGGGAGGACCACGATTTTCGAGTCCGGCACGCCCATCTCCCGGAGGAGTTCCCGGTGGTACCGTCCCAACGCGAACACGGCGTCGAACCGCTTCGAGACCGGCGAGCGCTCTGATAGCAGGACCCGCCGCGCCAGCCGATCCACGGTGAACTTCGCCGCCCGGCCCGCCGGGGCGGACCGGAGGTCGTAGCGCGGGCCCGGGCGGCTAGGCTCGTATCCGAGGATAGTCGGGCCAACCACGACGTTCGGGTTCCGGATGACCCCCGTGGCGAGCCAAGCAGCAACGACCGACCCGGTCGAGACGACGTGGACGAGGTCGTAGTTCGGGGAGTCCTGGTAGAGCGCCCGCAGGAATGACCGTCGTGACCTGGCTGGCCTGATGGCGTCCTCCTGCTCGTGCCCACCCCTGGTCGTGAGGTTGAGGACTCGGAAATCGATCTCGCCCCGGCGGTCGATCTCCCCCACGAGGTCGTGGAACCGCGCCAGCCGCCCCTCGCTGGCCTCGGTGTACAGCGGCGTGACGTAGAGGACGCTGGGGTCGTCCATGTGACGGTCAGGAACCGACCGCCGTCATCGATACCCCAGTGCCTCGAGGCGGTCCTCGATCTCCTGGGTCGTTTCCGCCCCTTCTCGCTCGGCTCCCCCTCCGGCGACCTCGATCCGCTCAGCGCTGTGCGCCATCAACGCCTCCCGCAGTCCGCCGGTCGACGCCCCCGCACACTCCTCCGATCGCACCTGCCCGTCCGCCGTCGACCGCTCGACGAAACAAGCCCCCTCACCGTCCCGCGCGCTGAATCGTCGGACCGGTTCGTCCTTGTCGCGGACCTGTGAGAAGACCACCCGATCCCGCGACTCGTCCCCCACGAGCTCCAGCAGGGACTCGCCAGCCAAATCCACCCTCTCGGCCAGCGCCTCCAGCACAGTCGGCACCACGTCGAGGGTACTCGCCGGAGTTTCGACCGTCGCCGACGGGATCCCCCCGCCGGCGACGATCATCGGGACGTGGACAAGTTCGTCGGTGAGGTGGTGGGGGTGGGCGTACCGGCCGTGTTCCCCGAACTCCTCGCCGTGGTCGGCGGTCAGGATCAAGAGCGTCTCGTCCCAGAGGCCGAGCTCCCGGATCGAATCCACGAACGCCCCGACTTGTTCGTCGACGTAGGCGATCTCCCCGTCGTAGAGATCGAGGAGCGTCTGCCGTTCCGCCGCCGTGATCGACTCCGGGTCGTCGATCGCCCGCCCGAACAGCTTCTGTGCCGAGTTGTCCGTGATGGACCCCTCGAAGAACTGCGAACGGAACGGCTCCGGGGGCTCGTAAGGACCGTGGACGTCCATGTAGTGGTTGTAGCAGAAGAACGGCCCGTCGAGCCCGTCGATCCACCCGATTGAGCGTTCGTTGATCGTCGAGGCTCGGGCGTAGTGTCGATTCCGGAACTTATCGAGGAGCCGCTGGAAGAGCACGACGTACTTGTGGCGGCTCAGATGGAGGTCGTCGTCGAAGCGGTCGAAGTCTCGGTCGAAGCCGAACGCCCGGGAGAGGTACGGGTTCGAGTGGAAGGCCCCAGTCTCCACCCCGGTGAGGTGTGTCGCGACCGTCTCGCCGGTCAGCGAGTACCCGGGACCGGCGGTGACGTCGGGGTAGTCACCGGTCAGCAGCCCGTGGGCCGCCTCCCTGGTGTGGGAACTGACGCTGTACGTCCGTATGTACCGGACGTTCTCGGCGGCTAGCGCGTCTATGTTCGGCGTCGTCGATCGATCGTGGCCGTGACAGCCGAGGTGGTCCGCCCGGAGGGCGTCGATGGTCAGCACGACGACGTTCTCGATGTCCTGCATATTGCGGTTGGCCTCTGGTTACCCGGCGGTGTCGTTAGTCATTCCGGTCACCTCGGCGATCTCCTCCGCGGCGCCGACGATAGATCGTCCGTCAGCGCCGGTCACCGCGGGATCCGACCCCGTCTCGACGGCGTCCAGCACGCTGTCGACTTGATGGGAGAACCCCCCGTCGGGGATCTGGTACCCTTTCGTCGCCCGGTTCCAGAGGTGAGAGAGGCCGGCGGTCGCGATCCCGGCGAGTGTCTGAACGATCCCGCTGGCCACGACTGAGAACACCCGGATTGGCGATCGACTGGACTCCTTCCCGAACCACATCGTCGTGTTCCGGAAGATGTCCACGAAGATCAACCCACGCTCGCAGACGATCACGAACCACCATTCGGTCGTCGGCGAGTCGTAAATCACGGAAACGGTACCGGTCGCGCCGGTCGATCCGTCGAAGGTGGCACTGACGGCCTCGTAGGGCTGGAGACCCTCCCGAGGATCGGCTGACGCCCGACGAAGCGAGAGGTCCCCGACGAAGTCGGCCGTCAGATACAACAGGTGGGGGGCCTCGTCCCAGAAGACGCCGCCGGGCATCTCGAACCACTCGGGGCCGTGGCGCTCCTCCAGGTGGTCGAGGTTCAGCCAGCAGGCGTTGTAGGTGCGATTGACCGCACCGACCCGTCCAGAATCGACGAGGTTCCGGGCCGAGGAAACCGCGTCCATGAACAGGAAGTTGTGCACCACCGAGAGCACGCGGTCCCGCTTGTCAGCCACCTCAACCATCTCGCGCGTCTCCGCGCTCGTCATCCCCATCGGCTTCTCGGTCAAGACGTGACATCCGCGTTGCATCGCCTCGATCGCATGGTCGCGATGTTTCCACGGTGGGGTACACACGGACACGAGGTCGGAAGATCTGTAGAGTTCCCCCGGTGAATCCACTGCATCGATCCCGTGTGCGTCCGCCACGGAGAGAGCCTGGTCGGGGTCACGATCGTAGACGGAAACGACCCTCGCTCGGCCGGTAGCCTTGAATGCCGGGATGTGTCGCCGATCGGCGATGTTGCCGGCCCCGAGAATCCCGACGTCGATCGTCATTCTGGAAACCTCGTGGCGAGTTCGTACAAATACGTACCGACTCGGGCCACCGAAGGTATCGATCGACTGGCCAGCGAGCTAGAGATCCAGAATCCCTCGCTGGGTCAACCGTCGCGCCCACCGCTTGTAGACGTAGACGCTCCAGAGGAACTTCGAGTGTTCCCGCCGCCCTCGGCGGTGCGCTTCGAAGGCGTCGAGCACCGCTCGCGTGTCAAGAAGACCAGTCTCCACTTCGCGAACGGTTCGTTCGAACTCACCTGCAAGTTCGCCCCGGAACCAGGCCCCGATCGGCATGTCGAAGCCCTGTTTCGACCGCGAGAGAATCGAATCGGGCAGCAGGTCGGCGAAGGCCCGCCGGAGGAGTCGCTTGCGCTCTCGGAGGGTAATGTGGTAGGACGAGGGCAGCGAGAGGGCATGTTCGACGACGTCCTTCGACAGGAGCGGCACCCGAACCTCGAGAGAGTTGTACATGCTCGCGAGGTCCACCTTGCTGAGCATCTGGTTCGGGAGGGAGTAGCGCACGTCGACTGCCCTGATCCTGGTGAGCGGGTCACGGCTCGATTGAGACGACAGCAATGCCGCGTGTTGGCGCCGAAGAGCCTCCCGACCGGTGGCCACGGGATCGATGCCCTCGTACGTGTCCCCCATCCGTTCATCGGGAAGCCGCATGAGTTCGAAGTGGCGGTCGGGGACGGACGGTTCGCCAGCGCGACTCGTCGCCCACTGGGCGCGGTAGCCGACGCGTCCGAGGCGATTCGATCGGGTGGCGGGCAGTCGATCGACGACAGGCTCGATTACCCGTGATCGCAGGCCGCTTGGCAGCGCTCGGTAGAGCGGCGAGAGGTGCTCGACCCGGTACTTGTCGTAGCCGGCGAACAACTCGTCGCCACCGTCGCCGGAAAGCGCGACCTTGACCTCACCGCTGGTCGCTCGTGAGACGAGGAACGTCGGAATCAAAGATTGGTCGGCGAACGGTTCGCCGAGCCGGTCGAGTACCTCCGGGACCATCTCGCGGACGTCGTCAGCTGTCAACGTAAATTCGTGGTGATCTGTGTCGTGGAATGCCGCCACCGCCCGAGCGGCCGAGGACTCGTCGTAGGCCGGTTCGTCGAACCCCACGGTAAACGTTCGGACGGGCCGTTCAGCGCGTTCGGCCATCGCTCCGACAACGACGCTCGAGTCGATCCCACCACTCAGGAACGCGCCGAGTGGGACGTCGCTCTGGAGCCTGGCTTCGACGGCATCCCCGACGAGCGTCCTGAGCTCAGTCGCCGCGGTGTCGAATCCGGGTGCCTGGTGTGCTACCGAAGGTATCCCTCGAATGGATCGAGTCTGTCCACCCTCGGTGAGAACAAGGACCTCTCCCGGACGAAGTTTCGAGATGTTCTCGAAGGCTGTTTGAGGTGCCGGAATGTAGCCAAACGCGAAGAACGCAGCGAGTCCCTCCTCGTCTAGCCCCCCGTGGGGGATGTCCCCGGCGAGGATCGCAGGGATCTCCGATGCGAAACCGAAACGGCCGTCAGCCTCGACGGTCACGAGGGGCTTGATGCCGATCGGGTCACGGGCGAGGACGAGTCGCGTTTCCTGCGCGTCCCAAATGGCGAACGCGTACATGCCGTCGAGCCGCTCGACGAGATCAGGACCCTCTTCCTCGTAGAGATGGGCCAGGACTTCCGTGTCAGTGTCGGTTTCGAACCGGTGGCCCTCCTCCTTGAGAGACCGCCTGAGCGAACGATAGTTGTAGATCTCCCCGTTGAAGACGACCGCCACTGAGCCGTCCTCGTTGTAGATAGGTTGCGATCCAGTCTCCAGGTCGATGATGCTCAGTCGGGTATGTCCTATACCGACGGGCCCCTCGAGATGGAAGCCGTCGTCGTCCGGGCCCCGGTGGGCTAGGCACTCGCTCATCGCTCGGATGACATCGGCGTCGGGGGGGTCGGCAGGATCGAATACCCCGACGATACCACACATTGCCCGCACGTCTCGGGGGCAACCTCATAATCCTGTTTCTCCTGCCAGCTCCTCAGTTCAGTAACTCGTAGTAGACGTCCGTCGTTCGCTGTACGGTCTCCTCCCAGGAGAACTTAGCGAGCACTCGTTCACGCCCGCGGCTCCCTAACCTGACCCGCCGATCGGGATCGTTGAGAAGTCCATCTATGGCCGTCGCCAGCGCGTCCACCGAGTCTGCGGGAACGGTCTCCCCCACACCCTCGACCACCGGTTCGAGCTGTGGGAGGTCCGAGGTCACGACCGGCGTCTCGCACGCCAGGGCCTCCAGCACTGTCCGGGGCAGACCCTCGTTCTCGCTCGGGAGGGCGAAGACCGCACTCTCCGCGTAGAGTCGGGGCAGCTCCTCGTTGTCGAGCTCACCGGTGAACGTGACGCAGTCGGCCACACCCTCTCGTTTCACCCGCTCCTCAAGTTCCGAGCGGAGCGGGCCGTCCCCGACGATGGCGAGCGAGAGATCGGGCCGAGTCTCCCGGAGGCGGATGAACGCTTCGAGTACCCGGTGTGGGCCCTTCGGGCGTTTCAGACGGCCCACGAAGAGCAACCGCTCGCTGCGTTCGCCGCCCGCGCCGGGCGTGAACCCCGCACAGTCGATGCCATTGTGGATCACCGAGATCGGGCTCCGGATGCCTCGCGCCTCCAATCGCTCTCTGTCGGTCTCCGTGTAACAGAGGACCCGGTCGGCGGCGTTCAACGTAAATCTAGCCACCGTCGGCACGTACAAGCGCTGAATCCACCACGGAGCCGACTGAGAAAACAGGCCGTGGTTCGTCACGACGAGCGGGGTCTCGGTCCGCTTCGCGACGAGCGCCGCCAGATTCGTCGAGAAGTAGAGGTGGGAATGGGCGTGGACGACATCGTAGCTCTGAGCAGAGGAGACCAACCCGCGTATCAATGCAGGAGTGATGCTGTTGCCGAATGGCGCGGCGACTTCGCGGTACCGATGAACCGTGTACCCATCCACCCGTTCCCGGCGCGGTAGCGTCCAGTCGCCGTGGTCGGAGGTCAGCACCGTAACCTCGTGGCCGGCGCTGGCCTGCAGCCGTGACATCTCGTGGACGTGGAGCGCCCCTCCGCCCATCACGTCTGGATATCGGTCCGTCGCTACGCGGAGGATGTCGAGCCCCGCCGTCAATCCACCCTCCGGTCCCATCTCACTACGGGGGAGATGACCGACCGGGAAAAGTACTCCCGTCTGGATTGGCCGGGGGCGAACGCGCCAGGAGAGGTTACTGCCCGGTCGTCAGGCGCCGGCGACTTCGACTGTGCGTCCCTCGAAAACGGCCCCCTCCGGTACAGTAACCGTTTCATTACCCACCGAATAGTCACCGGGGTAAGGGACCGTCACGGAGTACGTGCCGTTCGTTGCGCTGACCACCCGCCGGTATGTGAACTCGGCGTTCGGGATGGTGACGGTGGTCGAGACTGTGACAGTCCAACCCGGCGCGGCCTTCCCGGTGATGGTCGCACCAGGGACGAGGTGGAAGGCCTTCTTGTCCCCACTTGACGAGACGTAGATAGCGCGGTAGTGGGCAACCCCCGATACGCTACCATCCTGACTCCCGTAGTGGTCAAAGAGGCGGGCGGTTGTCGTCGGTCCTGACGATTCGACGGCCGATGACGGGACCACGACGAACCCGGCTCGATCCCGCGCCCGGAGTTCCCGGTACCAGCTCCCCGGATCAGTCGAGCTGGCGAACTCCGGATACGTGGTCCGGGCGAAGAAGTAGGACGCCGACTCGCCGCTGACGAAGTAGTTGTAGACCCGGTTCTGGGACCACGGGCTGAGGACGTAGTTATCCGGGTAGCTCAACCCGGTCGCCTCTGAATACTCCGCGATTCCGCTGGCCGTCCCATACACGTCATCTTCGATGGCGATCTTGTTGATCATGATCCCGGACTGGAGCACGCCGAACCCCCCCAGCAGGAGGAACAGGGCTCCGATTCGGAGGGCGGTACGCCGGTCCGGGACTGCCGGGGTCGTTATCTCCTGGTCGTCCCGATCCGGTGCCCCCGGTCGGTTCGGATCGTCACCGAACGACAACGGTCTGAACACGTCGACGCGTGACCCGACGTGGACGAAACCAAGTCCTGCGAAGGTGGCGACGAACGGCGCGAGGGGGCCGGTGAACCGAACCTGAAGGAGCGAGAGGCAGATGAAGTACCAGGTGTAAACGACGAGGAGGAGCCAGCCCGGCTGGTGTTCGGTATAGACCCGCCACGTCGTCCAGAGGAGGTACGGCAGGGCGAGGAAGAACAAGAGACCGAAGTACGACATGGGACCGAGCGTCGCACCGATCGAGCCCGCGAACAGTGACACCGTCTCGGCGATCGACGCTCCGCCGGTGGCCGAGAGGTACGCGCGAAAGTTGGTGATCGTGGCCGCGAACCCAGGCAGTGTGATCCACGCGACGACTAACGCGATTCCCCCCGCAATAAATTCGAGGCCCCCCGTCAGGAGTGGGCCGAGGCCGGCCCGTCGAGCCAGTTCGCCGATCACTACTACCACGAATACGCCGCCAAAGAGCGCGGCCGGAGCCAGTGGCGAAAACGTCGATCCCGGTGCCCAGTCGAACACCAGATGTGCCCCGTACGTTGAGACCGCGGCGAGGGCCAAGCCACCGATCAACCCCATGGAGGATCGCAATGGGGACTGGTGAACGCGAAGACTGGAGAGAACGAGGAGCACGGCGTAGCCTCCGATCGGCAAGTAGAACAGCGGACCGGGGTTCCACGACAGCGTCTGCCCCGTGATACCAACGCCGAGGAGCCCAGCGAACGCCCAACTGCGCGTTCGGACGGGGAGACCATCCACGTCCGGAGACCATTGCCGAACGGCGATCGCCCCCAGTGCGAGAGCTGTCAGAACGAGCCACAGGTAGTCGAACGCGTGGTGATCGCCGAATCCCAGGGCCGTACGGAGCGCGTGGACTGGCGTGACGGCCAGCAGTCCAGCTGCGGAGAGACCGATGCGGATGTCCTCAAACACCCAGGTCGTGAGAAGGTACACGCCCCCGATGGTCGCGATGGCGACGACGACGGGGTACCAGGCGAGGACGAGACCGACCGCCTGGGCGTCGCCGCCGAGCAGTGCAGACAACCACCACATGACGACGACGAACAGCATCTCGTCGCCCCTGACGGTGGCCGGGAGCGTCGACAGCACTCCAGGGTCGAACGCCGGTAGGTCGCCCCTGACGAGTTGTTCCACCTGATACCGGTAGTAGTAGGGGTCGTTTCCCGCGAGGACGATGTCCCCACCCCGAAACACCGACCCCTGGATGACGGCAGTCCTGATCACCACCGTCCCGAGAACAACGAGGGCAAAGAGGAGCACCACGGTAGCGTCGAACTCAGGGAGCCCATCTCTGACCGATGACGTTAGGAGGGACCGCTCCCTTGGTAGGTCGTCCCGGAGCGCAGTCTCGACGACGTCACTGTCAGCCACCCGGTAGCCACCCTCGACCTCCCGGACGATTTCTCGCGAAACCACCTCGCCGAATTGGCCAGAGTCCAGCGGGATATCATCAAACTCCCATGGGCCCTCAGAGTCGACCTCAAGGAGCCGTTCGAGGAGGGACTCGAATTCTGGCCGCTCCTCGATCAGCGTGGCCGTCTCGTCATAGAGGTCAGGTCGCTGTCCCATTCGGAGCCCCCTGATCGTCTGGCCGGTTACCCCCCCAGGATAACACGTTTGTCGGTCGACCGAGAACGCGCCTCATCCCTCTACCGATTTGAGGTGTTGTCTGAGGGCGTGGAGAATAATCGCCGTGAAGACGGTGAACACCCCGGCCAGGCTGAGGAACGCCCCCACGAGCCCGTGCCCGACCGGGAAGGTATTGGTTGAGATGTAGTTCGAGAACGTCAAGTACCCGAACCAGAGCCCGAGAAGCGCGAGCGCGAAGCCAGGAACGCCCAGCATGAGGAGGGGCCGCTTTCGCTCCACCGTCCGGAGCAGATTGCCGACGAGCGTCGCCCCGTGACTCAGCGGATTGCCGCTGCTCCCGTTCTCGACGTCGTAGTTGACAGTCGTTGCGACTTCCTCGATATCGTACCCCCTCGCATGGGCGTGGTGGAGGATGTCTGTACTCGCTCCCATGTGATTCCCGATCGATTCGTCCGCTGCCAGCGACTTGATCGCGACTTCGTTATAACACCGAAACCCACTCTGGGTGTCTCGAACCCGCGCGGACGGCCGGAGGACGCCAAGGCTGAGGTTCGTTAGGATGTTCACAATTCCTAACCCGAACCGTCGGAAAGGTGGAATCACGGTATCGGCGTCTTCTCCGAACCGACAGCCGATGACGATTTCCGCGCCAGTCTCTCGCTGTTCACCCACTAGACGAGAGACGTCAGCGGGATCGTGCTGGCCGTCCGCGTCGAGAACCACGAGATGGCCGGCACCGCTCCGGTCAGCCTCTCTGAACGCGGTCTTCAGGGCCGCCCCGTATCCCCGATTCCGGCGGTGTTCGATGACGGTGGCACCGGCACCTCGGGCGACGGTTGCGGTGTCGTCGCCGCTTCCGTCGTCCACTACCAGCACCTCGTCAGCGTGGGCGAGCGCGCCAGCCACGACATCGCCCACGGTCCCCGACTCGTTGTACGCGGGGATGGCGACCAAGACCGCGGGTTCTTCGGAAGGACGTGGACTCGTCCGTGCCTCGACGAGGTACGAGTCACTCTCTTCGAGGCTCGTGATGCTGCTTTCGACGTCGAGTGGTTCCCTCGGGTCGTCGTGGTAAATCACACCTGGGTACCCATGTCCACGGACAACCGACCTGAGTTCCTCACGACGTTCCACAGCCCGCTCGGCGGGAAACACGACGGGAACATCGAGTTCGTGTGCGAAGACGACAGCCTCCGAATGGCGGTCCTCATCAGCGAGCAAGAACGCGTCGTGGCCCCGTGAACGAATCCGGAGAAGCGCTCCGGCGACGGCATCGCTGTCGGTTCCAGCCTCGATTGCGAAGGCCGCCTTGTCTCCCGGGGTCTGCCCCCTAGACTCGCCGGCCCCGTCGTCCATCCCTCTCATCGCCTCACTCCGGTGGTTCCCGTCGATAGCCGGTGTACGCCCAGGACTAATCAACCCTTGGACTATTGCTCCGGATTCGCGAGGCAAGTCGGGTCGAAGAGGCCAACGGATACGCTGGGTTTACGGTCACGCACCGCCGATGTGCGATGCGATGACGTCTCGCCGTCGATTGCGGTTCGTCCACGGGCAAATCGCCTGGATGCTGGCGGCGACGCTCGCGCTTGCGCTAATCGGTTCGCTCGACTTCCAGATCTTCTTCGCCGCGTCATTCGTTGGCCTCCTGGTCATGATGGTAATCACTGCCCCCGTCAACGTAACGCCTCGATGGCGCTCGCGTCTCAAGTGGCTCGTCGTTCTCGGTCTAATCGGGTTTGGTGCCATACTGCTCCACCGGATTCTCCAGATTCTTCCACCGGGGGTCGTTTGAATGGATCGTGACTGGTTTTCGGGTCTTGATTATCCACGTGCCCTCCTGCTACTTCTCGTGCTCGGGACCGTCATTGGCATCGTCGGCGCCGCTACCACCTCAACCGCGGCGTTCGGCGTGTATAACCCGACATGGGAGGGGACGTCCGCGTTCCGAGATATGGCTCGAAATCAAGGGCTCGACACCGAGATACTCCGGGAATCGTCACGTTATGGAGACTTGCCCGGGAACGGGACACTAACCGTCGTCCTCTCTCCGCGGTCGGCGTATACCGATGTGGAGGTCGCCCGGATGCGGGCGTTCGTCCGCTCGGGTGGGACCCTGCTCGTCGCCGAAGACGTCGGTGGACACACGAACCCACTCCTCGAAGATCTCGGTGTCGAGTCCAGGATAGATGGTCGAGTCCTACGGGACGAACGCTACTACCATCGGACGCCAGCGATGCCTCACGCGCGCAATGTCTCAAACGCCACGCTCGTCGACGGCGTCGACGCGTTAACATTGAACTACGGGACATCCGTGCAATCTGGCAATGCGACAGTCCTGGTACGGACCTCCGACTTCGCCTACCTAGACACCGATCAAAACGGGACCCTCGATGGTAACGAGACGATTGGCTCTCGGCCGGTAGCGACGGCCGAGCAGGTTGGCGGGGGCCGGGTTATCGTGGTCGGCGACCCGAGTATATTCATCAACACCATGCTGGACCAACCGGGGAACCGGGCGTTCGCCCACCAACTCCTCGTCCATCACGACCGGCTGGTCCTCGATTACACACACGCCAGTCGGCTTCCACCCCTCGCCTTAGCGATCTTGGTGCTCAGAGACTCACCGCCGCTGCAACTCCTGCTGGGCGGGCTGGTACTCCTCACTGTCGGGGGCTGGGGAGAGCGAGGGGTCGGGCTGGGGCCGCTGAAGGAGCGTATTGAGGGTGGACGGGCGAAATCGACCCCAGTTGTGAACGCAGAGTCGATGGCCAACTACCTGGCGAAAAGACACCCGGAATGGGATGAAGAGCGCGTGGAACGGGTCGTCGAGCGGACAGTATCCCGGCGAAACCGGTAATCGAGCCACTCAATCACCGAATCGGAGCTGCTCCCCCGGATTTCCAGATGGTGTCCAGGAATACTGGCCCGGGTATTCTCTCGATAATCGGACTCGACCAGGCACCACAGTCGGAATCGAGAGGAGGGTATACCGAGCGGCTCAGTCCGTAGATGCTGAGGACGAGTGATGTCAAAAGAGATTAGCGAGTCGGGGGCCAACGACGGCGTGATGACTGATCCCGCGGGCATATATGAGGCGGTACGCGATGAGGTTGGGGAAGTCCTGATCGGGAAGGAAGCGGTCGTCGAGCGGTTGACCATCTCACTCCTCACCCGCGGTCACGTCCTGCTGGAAGGTGTCCCGGGTGTCGCGAAGACCACCATCGCCCAACTATTCGCACGGGCCACGGGTCTGGAATATAACCGAATCCAAATGACCCCGGACATCCTTCCTGCGGACGTAACGGGCACGCATATTTATCGGGAGGCCACGGGGGAGTTCGAGCTACAACGGGGGCCGGTCTTCGCGAACATCGTCGTCGCAGACGAAATCAATCGGGCGACACCCAAGACCCAGAGCGCCCTCCTCGAGGCGATGCAGGAGACGAACGTCACTATCGAGGGAGAAACCCTGGCACTTCCATCGCCGTTCATCGTCCTCGCCACGCAGAACCCCATCGAAATGGAGGGGACGTTCGTATTGCCCGAGGCACAGCGGGACCGGTTCCAGTTCAAGATCGATGTCCGGCTCCCCGATAGGGAGGAGGAACTCGAATTGCTGGATCGCTTCGATCGGCAACCGACGTTGGGCGCTGATGCGATCGAGCAGGTCGTCACGCTCGAGGAACTCATGGCAGCGAGGGAGGCCGTTGCCGCGGTCTACGTGGACGCCTCCGTGAAGGAGTACATCCTCGACATCGTGAAAGCGACGCGAGAGAGTCCCGACACCGAACACGGTGGTTCGCCGAGGGCGTCGTTGACGTTCCTCAACGCTGGAAAGGCACACGCCGCGATCAACGGTCGAGACTACGTCATCCCCGATGACATCAAGTCGCTCGCCGAGTCGATCCTCATTCATCGATTGGTGCTGGGAACTGATGCCGAATTGAGCGAGGTTCGGCCGGCGGATGTCATCGCGGACGTGATCGAGACCGTCGACCCACCGGAACCCGTGGTCGAAGGTAATAAGGAATCGCCACCCGCTGGGGCCGGCAGCGGGCGACGGACGGACGGCTAGATCTCAAGGATCCCTCAGTCAACTGCGTCGGACTCGGGCCAAGTGCACGTCACGAGGAAGTCGGCCCGGTCGTCGCCCGTTGAGGTCACGACGGTCACCGGAGTCCCCAGAGCGGTAGCGGTGCCGACCGCGACGAAAGAAGCAACTGGATGGTCGAAACGGTCGATCGCTCCGTATGCACTGTCCCTGATACCGATCGTCAGCCGACCTACCTCCGGGTCGACGTCGGTGGTCGCGCTCCTGGCCAACTCGAATTGCTCGACGATCCCGTCGGCCAGTTGTCGGGCCAAGGGGCCAGGAGTATCCGCCAAATCGCCAGCAAATGCCCGATCGAACTCTCGAAATAGCGGAGCCCCTGTAGGATGCATCGACACGCCTCGGGCCCGCTCGTGCTCAACGGCCACGAAGGTCGAGGAAAGCGACTCATCGTCAGGAAGTTCGTACTCGGCGTGCTGTGGGATGTAGAGCCTGACGACTGGTCGCCCCGGACCGGATACGCCTTCCACCGGAACGTAGACTCGGTCGTCGGCCAGCCCGAGCTCGGCGGCGATGGCGCTCCAGTTTTGGGCACTCGCTTCGAACACACGCTCGCCGACCGCCGCGGGGAGGAACCGTTCTGGTGTGAGGTAGTAGGTCAGGAGGCCACCGAAGACCCCCGTCGAGCCTATCGCGACCAACACGGTACGACTACCGGGAAACGCTGCGCCGGCGGCTATCGCTACGAGACCAACAGTGGCGAGTGCGAGCGCTGTTCTCCTGTACCTCGTTCGTCGGGCACGGGAGTACTCTCGACGGAGCCGTTCGTTCTCCTCCGCGAGTAGCTCGACTTCGGCGGCGAGGTCATCAAGGTCGTTACCATGGGCACCCGGCGTGTCCCGGTCGTGGACATCGGAACTCACGACGAATCGGCCACCAGGCCAAGGGTTACCAGTTGGTAGCGGTGGAGGGCGTAGGCGAGGAGAGTCGCGGCCAGGACGAGGACGAGCGCCCCGGTCGCGATCGAACCAGTCGACTGGTACAGGCCGATTCCGATAGCGGTCAGAAGGAGAAACGTCCCGACGAGGACGACCAGAGCACTTACTGGCCGCTCAGTACGGAGAGCGTCGCCAGCGAGCAGCGCCAAGAATCCACCCTCGACAATATAGATTGACTGGGCGTCCCCCGTCGACAGGATCGATACGATCACGATCTGGCCGGCCGCGAACGCGTAGCCGGCAGGCATCCAGTACCAAACTGCGGCGACGACGATCGACACGAACACGCCGAAAACGCCCACGACCGACGCCAGACCCACTGTCGATCCAAGCAATCCGAGGGCCCCGATCGCTACGGGGACGTCTATCGTCGAGCGAACGGAGTCCATCCTCAACCACCACCCCGGGCCGCCCATCGGCGGTCCCGTCTCGCCGAGAGCACCGCATCAACCCGATCTCCCGGGGCTACCTCGAAAGCTTGTACCCGGTCCAGCCGAGCTAACTCGCGTCTAAAACGCTCGAAATCGGCATACCTCTCGTATGCCCGCTCGAGATCGGCCAAGGTCCCGGGTTCAAAGAGGACGGTCGGTGTCAGAAAGACGAGCACGTGACCGTTGCCCCCCCGAGCAAGCTTTACGGTTTCCCTGATACCCGACCGGTCTGTGTCGTCGGTGAAGAGAACTGTCCAGATGGCTCCGTCCAACCGGGGCAGATACGTTCGGGCAGCTTCGAAAAGTGGCCGGGTCCGGACACGGCGGATGTAGGGGTCGGCGTCGGCGAGGTAGGGTTTGAGGCAGGTTCCGAACTGGGAGTCATCCTCGGTGAGCGTGGCTGCCGCGCGCCGTGCACCTGCGGGCTCGACAGCAACTTCGGGACCAGTACGGGGGCCTGATTCGGCAGTACTCCGAGGCTTCATCGGCGGAAAACGGGGGGCTACTGGAGCAGCTCAGAAATGCGCGTCGGGTCCAAGGCGACTACCTCGACGCCGTCCAGTCCTATCAATCGGTCTATCGCTCCTATCAGGCGGCGAAGTACGCCCGTCTCGTTGCTCTGCACAGGCAAGGGCAGTCAAACGGAAGTGTGGATAACGCTCGTGCCGCAGAGCAAGCGGATCGAGCTAGAACGCTCGCGCGTCGTCTCGATACGCTCGCCGAACGGGTGAACGCGTCCAGCAAGGAGTTGATCCACTACCAGCGAAACATTTCCGAACAATCGGGGGTCAACATCACGGCCGCGAGCGTGGTCAGGGACACGAGGATGCGAATCGCGGCGCAGCAGGCTTCCATTCGGGACAGGGAGTTCGAGCGAACCCGACTGTCCCTGCACACATCGCGCCAACAGGCTTCGTTTGTCAACCCGGTATCTGTGAGCGGACGGCTCGAAACTGTGAACGGTTCCCCGGTTCGAAACCGAAGTGTCCGGCTCCTAGTCGGCAACCGTCAACTGAACACGACGACCGACGGAGAGGGCCAGTTCGAGTTCATGTACCGGCCGGCGGCCATTCCCCTTAACGCCTCCACAGTGACCTTCAGATACACCCCGAGGAATACATCCCGGTTCCTTGGGTCAAAAGCCTCGATTCCGATCTCCGTTGAGCAAGTCCAACCGCGAATCGAGGTCACTGTGCAATCAGAGCCTGTTGGGTACAACGATACCTTCGGCGTGAAAGGACACATTTCAGCCGATGGCATCGGGGCAGATGGTATCGCTCTCACGGTCTTGGCCGATGATCAAGACATCGGCTCCGTCAACACCTCGGCCGATGGGTCCTTCCACAAAGATGTGCCACTACCCGCGGAAATCGCAGATGGTAACCGAACGCTTCGCGTCGCGTTTCTACCCGAGGAACGCGCGCTAGCTCCGACCCGCGGTACAGCGTCTCTAATGGTAGTAAAAACGCCGACACGCTTGGACGTGGTGAGTACGCGGATCGGACCACGGTCAGTTAGGGTGACGGGAACGCTCCGGACCCAGGACAACGAATTAGTGCGGAACCGGACCATTGGGGTGATGGTAAACGAGACGACCGTTGCCACCACCACCGCCAATGCAAGCGGCCAGTTCGCGATGGCGGTAGCGATTCCGCCATCCACCGCGGCACCCGACGGAGGGCCGATTAAGGTCGAAGCGAGGTTCGAGGGGGATGGGACGAACCTCGCCCCGACTCGGTCGGCGTCGACAATAGACATCGCGGCCGTACAGACCGGGTACACATTGAGTTTCGACGGAATCCCGTTCTGGATGTGGGGGGGCACCGCTGGGTTACTGATCGTCGTCCTGGGTTGGATGTACAGACGGGAACTAGGGTCTCGTAGTAGCGTCCGTGGGGGTAGCAGGGAGGTCGAAGGGCACACAGACACCATCAAGACACCGAACGACGCGGAACCAACCGTCGACGAACTCCTCTCGGTCGCTCAGGACGAACTCCACCGCGGTCAGTTGGATTCGGCTGTGACGGCGAGCTACCAATCTGCAAGACGACGATTAGCGAGTTCTCTCGACCTACCCTCGACGGGGACGCACTGGGACTTCTTCAACGCATGTGAAGACGCAGATATCGACGCCACACGGCTAGAATCGTTCCGGGGTCTCACGGAGCAGTTTGAACGCGCAGCGTTCGCCTCCTCCACAGTATCGGCTGATTCTGCCCGGCGGGCGGTAAACCTCGCCACGACGTTGATCGGCGAGGCGGATGGCATCTCGACCGGTGCCGATTGATGTTCCTCGAGCGCTCACCGACTCCTTTTTCCCGAAGAGCCGGGAAGGTGGGCTAACATGGCCGACGGCCGGGACCGTCTTCTAGAGTCGAACGACTGGTGGCTGCTACTCCCCCCGCAGCTACGAAACTTGCCAGCGGACCTCGGTGCAGTCGTGGTCACGGTTCTCCTCACTAACTCAATCTTACTGCTGCCAGTGGTTCGGGATACATCGCTACGAATCATTGTTGGGGGCCCGTTCCTACTGTTCGCTCCCGGATATGCTCTCATTGCAGCCCTCTTCCCGGCAGCTGCAGATGATCGTGGCGCAGGGAACAGTGGCCTCAGACCCGTCGAACGGACCGCGCTCTCGTTCGGGCTCTCCATCGTCCTCGTACCCCTCGTCGGCTTCGCTCTTACGTTTAGCCCCTGGGGGTTCGGGTTGGTCCCGATCCTCGTGGCGCTCAGTTCGCTCACCCTTGGATCGACAGCCGTGGCGGCACGGAGGCGACGAGAACTGCCAATTGAAGATCAGTTCTCGGTCCCGTACCGAGAGTGGATTCGAGCAGGACGTGCGGCCCTTGTCCTTCCCGAGAACCGAACGGAGGCCATGTTGAACCTCATTCTCGCCCTAACTGTCCTTCTGGCTGTCAGTAGTGTCACCTACGCCGTCGCAGCGCCGAAACAGGACGAACCCTATACCGAATTATACCTGCTTTCACGGAGCCAAGGGGGAGAGCTAATCGCCGCCGACTATCCGACAGACCTCACTCGAGGAGCGTCAACGTCGCTGACTGTCGGTATCCGGAATCGAGAACACTCAACCATAGAATATTCAGTCGTAGTCGAACTCCAGCGGGTTGATATCGCGGACAACACGACAACGGTGCTAGAGGAAGAGGAACTCCACCGGTTCGAAACGAGGCTCGAACACAACGAGACCTGGCGACTCAGCCACGCCGTGACGCCAACCCTAACCGGGCAGCGTCTGCGACTGGCGTACATGCTGTACCGGGGAGCGCCTCCGGAAGACGCGACGGTGGGGTCAGCGTACCGTGAAGTCCACCTCTGGGTCGACGTTTCGGAATCCTCGTAGGCGACACCCTCGGCTGCTTTGTCTTGAAGGACTGGCCCTCAGCATCATGCGTAACGTAAGAGGCCTCCAGAAGTCTCGAGGAAAGAGGTTGCTCTGGTACCAGGATGTGAGTAACCGATCGTCAGCTCATGGACTAGAGTCATAAGCTCAATCGTGGCAAATCCGCTCACCGGATGAGTGCGCCGTGTCGGTGACTATCCCGACGACTTCAGGACCATTGGCTCGTACCACTCGCGGTTGGCCTCATACCATTCGACGAATCGGGACACTCCCTTCCGAATGGCGGTCGAGGGTTGATAACCGATCAGTTCCCTTGCTTTCGAAACGTCAGCGTGCGTGTGTCGGGCGCCCGCCTCCCTCGCATCATCGTAAACTGGCTCAACCTTTGCGCATGTTTCTGCGATGACGTGGTTGGCCAACTCGTTGATGGTTATTGTCCCCGACGACCCGATATTCAGAACATTTCCATCAGCGGCGTCAGTCGATAAGAGCGAAAGGTTCGCCTCGACTACGTCGTCAATGTAGGTGAAGTCGCGCGTCTGCTCGCCGTCACCGTAGATTACCGGAGGCTCATCGTTGAGGCACTGTGATGTGAAGTTAGTGATCGCCATGTTCGGGCGCATTCGCGGACCGTAAACGGTGAAATACCGAAGGCTCACCGTCGGCAGATCATGAACGTCTGAGTACATCCGACAGAAGTGTTCCGCGGCGAGCTTCGTGATGCCGTAGGGACTCTTCGGATGGGTCGGATGTTCCTCGTCGTATGGCAAGTACTCGGGTCGGCCGTACACAGAGGACGAGGAGGCGTTTACGAACCGTTCGATATCATGCTCTCGTGCCGCCTCTAATAGGGTAACTAGGCCGCCGACGTTGTTCTCCTGATAGAACCGGGGGTGGGCAACGCTCGAGCGGACACCGGCTCGAGCGGCCTCGTGAAAGACATAGTCGAAATTATATTCGTCAAACGTCCGCTTGAGCAGCGTTTCGTCCAGTATCGACCCTTCGATGAATGTGAACGCGTCGCCTCCGACCTCTCGACACCGTTTGTTGTTTCGCTCCTTTAACCGGATATCATAGAACGGGTCCAGGTTGTCTAAAACGACAACACCGTGCCCCTCGGCAAGGAGTGCCTCAGCCAAGTGAGAGCCGATGAAGCCAGCGCCGCCCGTCACGAGGACCGTCATTTTGGTGACCAAATAACGGCGTGCCGTTTGTCCATTTTGATCCCAACTTCTACAGTGACCAGATCAACGTAGACCTCAACAACGCATGACTGGTTGAGTTCAATCGGTCGTCCGCTGCTCGCTGAGATGCTCCCAAACTTCAACGCAGCCACAACCGTCCTCGACGTCTCTCAAGTGGCTCCGGTTCTCAGGCTGACCCGACCGGAGCTCGTTGGAGCCACTGTCATCCGAGTTACTCATCTTCCGAGTAAACAGAATGGAGATTGGCATATAAATATACCGGTCGATATTTAGCCGAGGCATTCGGACCCGTTATCGAACAGTCGATGCCGTCCAACGCATCCGCGGATGAGCTTTTCGAACTCCTCGAGCTCACCGACTACGAAGCCCAGGCCCTAGAGCACCTGCTCTCGATGGGGCGGACGACAGCCCCGACCCTAGCCGAGGCTGCAGGAATCCCGAAGGCCCGAATCTACGGCGTGCTCGATGCCCTCGCCGATGCGGGGTTCGTAGAGGTAATCCCGGACCGGCCGAAGGAGTATCGCAGCAAGTCGCCAGGCGACCTTCTCGATAGGGCAATCGAGAACCGGCGCCAGGAATACGAGCGCCACGAGCAGCGGATCGAATCGGTCCGTGAGTCGTTCGTCTCGGAGTTTCAGCCGGTATTTGAATCGGCGAGCGAGAACATTCGACCTGCCGAGGAACTCTTCCACGTCGTCGACGTCGGGGAGCCCTCCGAACGGGAAACCCAGAGGATCTACCACGACGCGCAGGACGAGGCATATGTTCTTACCAAGAGCTTCGACTACCTCGAGACGGTTGAACCGGCCATCGACGACGCGGTCAGCCGTGGTGTCACGGTCAAAACGGTTCTGGTCGATCCCGACCTCATCGAGCCTGAGAAGCGGGACCGGCAGGCGGAAATCGTCGCCCGACTCAATACAGAGTTCCCAGACATCGCGGTGAGGTTCAGCAACAGGCAACTCCCCTGGCGGGGTACCTTCATCGACCCGAGCATGGACTATACCTCAGGGAAGGCGATCCTGCTCGTCGAGGAGGATGACGTGCCAAACTACCTCCGGCAGGCGGCCATCACTGAGAATGGCTCCTTCGTCGCGGGCCTCAAGCGATTTTTCGATCTCGTCTGGGAGTTCGACAGTCGAGCAGAACGGTAGCCGCTGGGAAACCGACATGCTAGGCTGCCGCGGAATATGGATTCGAATCGTCTCGATGCCGATAACCCGACCGGTGTATTTATTATAGTTACTCGGTTTTTGAGTAACCATGGGTATCCAGTCCCCGGTCGACCTCGCGGGGCCGGGCCGATGTAATTCGCCTGTTCGGTCGCCCGCTGGCGAAATCGACAGGAAGGCTGAACGGGAGGCCATGGCGTGAGCCGACTGCAAACAGTCCTCGTGACCGGTGGAGCCGGCTACGTCGGGAGCGCACTGCTCCCCGAGCTCGTCGAAGAGGGCCGAGATGTTCGAATCCTGGATTCCTTCGCAGGATCGAGTCCCCGCAACCTCGTCGGGGCGCCAGACTACGAGTTCGTCCGCGGCGACGTCAGAGACAACGCGACATTGCGACGAGCGATCGACGGCGTCGACGCCGTGATCCATCTCGCCGGGATCACGGGAGCAGCTCGCTCCCACGAGATCAGAGAGGAAGTCCTCGACGTCAACGCTCGGGGCACCGAGGCCGTCGTTGCGGCCGCCGTCGAGGACGACATCGACCGGATCGTCCTCGCGAGTTCCTGTAACGTCTATGGTAACGCGTTCGCGGAAGACCTAGACGAGGAGTCCGAGCCCCGGCCCGCGAACCCGTACGCGGAGTCGAAGCTCGAGGCTGAGGAGGCCGTCACGGAGGCACCGATCGAATCGGTCACGCTACGGATGGCCACGAACTTCGGCTGGAGCCCAGGCGTTCGGTTTAATCTCGTCGTGAACGATTTCGTCTTTCGCGCGCTAAACGACGAGCCGCTCACCGTCTACGGTGACGGCACGAACTGGCGGCCTTTTGTCCACGTCCGCGATGCGGCGGGGGCCTTCAGTGACGCCCTCGAATGGGACCCAGGGTGCTACAACGTCGGCCTCGAAAACGTCCGGATACAGACGATCGCCGAGACGGTCGAACACAGTCTCGATCGTTCGGTCGAGGTCGACTACCTCCGGGACCGAGACCCCGGCCCCTCCTATCACGTGGACTTCTCCGCTGCACGGTCACAAGGGTACGAGGCCGAATACGGGTTGGCCGAAGGGATATCGGAGTTAGCGGACCGATTGGCCAACGGCCGGAAGGTGAGCGGCCGTGTCTGAGACGGCAAGGGTTGGCGTGACCGGGGCGGCCGGCTACATCGGCTCACGCGTCGTCACGGACCTACTCGAGTCGGGTCACGATGTAGTCCCCGTGGACAACTACCACGACCCGAAAGTCGATTCGTTCGAAGATCAGAGAATCCTCGACATCGACGTCCGAGACCGGGGCGCCTTGCGGGAGGCCTTCGGGGACGTGGACACGGTCATGCACCTCGCGGCGATCACCGGCGTCGAAGAGTGTGAAGCGGACCCGGAGCTGGCCTTCGACGTGAATGTCACCGGTACAGAGAATATCGCGTGGCTCTGTCGGGAACGGGCGATTCCCCTCGTCTTCCCCGCGAGTATGGCGGTTATCGGTGACCCCCTCGAGTTCCCGATCGCAGCAGACCACCCGAGACGGCCGTTGAACCACTATGGGCTGACGAAAACGATGAGCGAGGAGGACATCGGTTGGCTGGCCGAGGATGTCTTCCCAGCGTTGGTGTTCCTGAAGTCAAACCTCTACGGTCATCACGAGATCGGCGGGCAGTCGATCGGTAAGCGGACAGTTATCAACATCTTCGTCGAGCGAGCGCTCGCTGAAGAACCGTTGATGGTCCACGAGCCTGGGACGCAGTCGCGGGACTTCTTGCACGTCAAGGACGTCGCACGGGCGTATGGACTTGCGTTGGATCACCTCCTCGACGCCGAGGCCGGTTGCGAGACCGTCCCACTAGCTAGCGGGGAGTCGATGAGCGTACTCGAAATCGCACACCTCGTACAACGGATCGTCGAAGAGGAGCAGGGTATAGAGATTCCGGTCGAGATCGTGGAGAACCCACGGGCGGTCGAGGAAACGGACGTCGACGACTTCACCGTCGACACGACGAGCGCAAGAGGAACGCTCGATTTCGAGGCTGAACATTCGATCGAAGAATCGATACGGGGAATGCTCCGGTAGCGGATCGAAGCCGCCAATTCGTGATCTCGGTCTGGAGGCGAGAACTACCGGTACTCCTCCAGTGCGCCGTCTAACGCCTGAACGACCCGCTCTTGGTCGGCTGCGTCCATCGAGTGGGCGATCGGGAGTGTCAAGAGGTTCGATTCGAGCGCCGTGGACGTCGAGAGGTCGCCCGTTCGCTTCGCATCACCGAACGCCTCCGTGTTGTGGAGCGCGAAGGTGCCGATCTGGGTCTCGATGTCGGCCTCGGCGAGCATCTCGATGAGTCGGTCCCGGGTACCCTCGTCGCCGGCTTCGACGTAGACGCAGTAGCTCTGGTAGGTGTGGCGGGCATTTGCTTGCTCGGTCGGTGGGTCGACCCCCTCGATGTCTTCGAGGAGGTCGTCGTACCGCGCGGCGAGCTCGCGGCGGCGACCGAGGATCGTCTCGCGCTTCTCCAGCTGGGCGACCCCCACGGCCGCGAGGATGTCTGAGAAGCGGAAGTTGGTGGCGTCGGCCCGGACGAAGCCCACGTCGGTTGTCGGGTTCGTCCCGAAGTTCTTGATCTGCCGCATCGAATCCTCGAGATCGGCGTCGTCGGTCGTCACGACGCCCCCTTCGCCGGTCGTGAGGACCTTACGGGGATGGAAACTGAACACGCTCGCGTCGAACTGCGAGCCAGCGGGCTGACCGTCGAAGCTCGCGCCGGCCGCGCAGGCGGCGTCCTCGATGATCGCCAGATCGTGTTGTTCTGCGAGGTCGTGGAACGGGGCCGGGTCGAGCGGCTGGCCCCCCCACGATACTGGGAGAAGGGCTGCCGTGTCAGGGGTGACAGCCTCAGCGGTCGCCACCGGGTCGATGTTGTACGTCTCCCGGTCGACGTCGGCGAGGACGGGCTCGGCACCGACCCTGACGACGGCGTTTGCTGTCGCCGGGTGTGTGAAGTCGGGAACGATGACTTCGTCGCCATCGCCCACACCGACCGCCTCGAGCGCCAGCTCCATCCCGGTCGTGCACGACGTCGCGGTTATCGCCCGCTCCGCGCCGACGAATTCGGCGAACGTCTCCTCGAACTCCTGGGAGAACGGGCCCTGTGTCATGTAGCCGGACTCCAGCACCTCGCGGACGTTCTCGAGCTCCTCGTCGCCGACGACTGGTTCGATCAACGGTATGCGCTCAGTCATCAGGTTGCCGTAGCCCCGAGCCGAGGAAATACCTGGCCCTTCGCCCGCTACTCTCAGTGGGACCGGAACGGCTTACTGTCCCCGCGGCCTCCACGCCGACGATGAGCGTCGAAACCGAGGCGTTCGGCGAAGACGGGACCCTTCGCGGGACCACCGTGGCGGTCTACGGGCTGGGCAAGATGGGCCTCCCGCTCGCCGCAGTGTTCGCGGAGGCCGGCGCCAGCGTGCACGGTGTCGACATCGACGAGACCGTGGTGACGGCCGTGAACGAAGGTCGGGCACCCGTCGAGGAGCCAGGCCTGGAGGAGCTCCTCGGCACATATGGTGGCGACGGGATCGAGGCGACGACCGACGGGGCGGTGGCCGCAGCCGCAGCGGACGTCCACGTCGTCATCGTCCCGACAGTGCTTGAATCGGACGGCCAGCCGGCCCTCGGGCCCGTTCTGGACGTCGCCGGAGACATCTCGAGCGGCGTCGACGTCGGTGATCTCGTGATCCTCGAGAGCACGGCGCCACCGGGGACGACGGACGGTCCGTTCCGAGCGGCGGTCGAGCCCGATGGCCTGACCGCGGGCGAGGACTTCGGTCTCGCTCACTGCCCGGAGCGTACCTCGGCCGGTCGCGTCCTCCGTGATCTCACCGAGTCCTACCCAAAGATCGTCGGCGGGATCGACGAACCGAGCACGTCTGCGGCAGCTTCCCTGTATCGAACCTTCAACGAGCCCGGTGTCATCGAAGTGAGCAGCACGACCGCGGCAGAGGCGGTCAAAGTCTTCGAGGGCGTCTACCGAGACGTCAACATCGCCCTCGCGAACGAACTCGGAAAAGCCTGCGAGGAATGGGGCCTCGACGCAGACGAGGTCTTCGAGGCCGCGAACACGCAGCCGTATTGTGAGCTCCACGACCCGGGCATCGGCGTCGGGGGGCACTGCATCCCGGTCTACCCCCGATTCGTCACCAACCGGGCCGAGGATACACCATTGCTGGAGACCGCTCGAACGGTGAACGATGGGATGCCCGGACACGCCGTGGAGCTCTTAGAGTCGCTCCTCAGCGGCGCGGGCGGTGAGCTGGCTGGCGCACGAGTCCTCGTACTGGGGCTTACCTACCGGCCCGGCGTCCGAGAGCTACGGTACGCCCCCGCCCTCGACACCATCGACCTCCTTCGCGACCGCGGAGCTACGGTCCTCGCCCACGACCCCCTCGTCGACGATAAGCGCATCACCCAGTTAGGCGCCCAGCCAGTCACGGATCCGCTCATGGTTGAGGACCTCGATGGCGTGGTCCTGGCGACGGGTCACGCGGCGTATGATGATCTCGACCTGGCCCGACTCCAAGAGTCGATGCGGACGCCCGTGCTCGTCGACGGCCGGAACTTCTTCGCCGACCGAAACGTCGAGGGGTTCCGCTACGTCGCGATCGGTAACGGGTCTAACCGGGCCACGGAGTCCACAGTCCATCACGAGTAGTAGTGTTCGATCCGTCGGGGCCCCTCGGCCCCCTCGACGATATACATTCGGTACCATATCTCGAGAGCTACGAGCCGCCAGAGCATCTTGTAATGGGGAACCAGATCCTCAGTGGGCTCACGGGCCATGAGGTTCGAGAGGTAGCCACCGTCGATCAGGCCGTCCCTGACGATCTCCGGGTCGTCGAGTATGGAGCGGGCGTGGTCGAGGAGTTCGTCCCGGACGAAGGGAAAGACGGGCATCGTGAACCCCTGCTTGTCCTTCTCGAACACCCGACGCGGCAGTACGTCACGCATCGCCTCGCGGAGGACAGCCTTGCCGACGTTCTCGCTCTGGGCGTCGAACTTCGCCGACAGCGGGAGTGAGAAGGCGAGGTCGATCAGTTCGTTGTCGAGGAACGGGACCCGGGACTCGAGCGAGTGGGCCATGCTCGTCCGGTCCTCAACCAGCAGGAAGTCGTCGGGGAGCTTCACGTCGTAGTCCCACCGGAGCGCCTGTGCCCGGAGGTCGTCTTCGTCGGCAGGCGATCTGGCACGGATCCAGTGACCCGGATCGACCTCCCCGTCGAGTTCCGGCCCGAAGACCCGCTCGCGGAGCAACTCCGGGTCACCGATGACGTCCCCGTTGTTCAGCAGGACGTACAGCCGCTCGGGTTCGTCGAGATGGTGTAGTGGATCGACCGCCTCGAGGACACCGTCGTTCGCCAGGTCACCATGGGCCACCTGAAAGTCGGAGAGTTGCGCGGCAGCCTCGCTGAGTGTGTCCTTCGTCCGGCCAGGAAGCGTCCGGAGATCGTCCAGGTCGCGAAGGCGGTCGTACCGATAAACGTATCCACCGAAGAGCTCGTCAGCGCCGAGTCCACCGAGGGCGACCGTGACGTGCTCGGCCATCTCCCGGGCGACGTAGTGGGGGTAGAGATTTCGCTTGGGTTCGTCGGCGTGCCAGATCATCTCCGGGAAGTCCCGGATGAACTCGTTCTCGATCTCGATCTCGTGGTGGATCGTGCCGAAGTGCTCCGCGACGGCCCGCGCGTCGGCACGTTCGTCCCAACTGGCATCGTCGAACCCCATGCAGAACGTGTGGATCGGCTCGTCGCTGAGCTCGCTCGCCATCGCGACGACGCTCGAGGTGTCGAGCCCGCCAGAGAGGTAGAAACCTATCGGGACGTCACTGACGAGCTGGCGACCGACCGCCCGTCGGAGTGTCTCTCGCACCGCGGTGACCGGATCGGACGGTGGGTTCGTCGGCGTGTCATCCAGCGTCCAGAACCGGGTCTCGTCGACCGTCCACCCCTCCTCCCCGGCGTCGACGGTCATGAACGTGCCCGGCATCACGGTTTCGATCCCCTGGAACAGGGAGGAGGTCGAGGGGGAGTACCGCAGGTGGAGGAAGTACTCGAGGGCGTCGGTATCTACCGCTGGTTCGACCAGATCTGCCCGGAGGAGGCTCTTCGGCTCGCTCGCGAACGCGACGCCCCCGGGAGTTGCCGCGTAGTACAATGGCTTGATTCCGGCCCGGTCGCGGACGAGATATAACCGCTCCTGGCTCGCATCCCAGAGGGCTGCGGCGAACATGCCGTTGAGCCGGGTGAATATGTCGGTGCCGTACTCCTCGTAGCCGTGGACGAGGACCTCCGTGTCGGTGTCAGTATCGAATGTGTGGCCAGCCGCCTCCAACTCGCCCCGGAGTGCCCGGAAGTTGTAGATTTCGCCGTTGTAGACCACCACGACGTCGCCGTCCTCGTTGTAGATGGGCTGGTCGCCCCCTTCCACGTCGATGACCCGGAGCCGCTGGTTCGCGAGCATGACACCGTCGTCGACGTGGGTGCCGCGGGCCTCGGGTCCGCGATGGGCGATACATCCGGCCATCTCGGCCAACAGTGACGGATTCTCGACGCCGACCACGCCACAGATGCCGCACATCAGCCGTCGGGGTCGGGATCGAGGTCCGCGCTGAGCCAGTCAAACGTGCGTTCCAAGCCCGCCTCGAAGTCCGTGTCCGGGACTCGGCCGAACAGGTCTCGACACTTCGTCGTGTCTGCGTAGAAGTCGTCGATCTCGTCCGGGCGCTGCGGGCGGCGGTCGATCTCCGGATCGGTGCCGACGACGTCGGCCATCTCGTGGATCGCCTCGAGGATGGACGTCTCGACCCCCCGACCCATGTTTACGACCTCGTTCGCCACATCCGATTCGAGGCCGTCGACGATGAATTCCGTGATGTCCCGCACGTAGATGAAGTCGCGGGTCTGACTGCCGTCGCCGGTCACGAAGACCCCCTTGCCTTGCGCCAACCGGGAGAGGACCACGGGGACCAATGCACCGGAGTCCGGCCGCTGGTAGGGCCCATAGACGTTGAAGAACCGGAAGACGAGGTAGTCGAGGTCGTAAAGCTGGTGATAGACTTCCAAGTACTCCTCGATAGCGTGCTTTGCAACGCCGTAAGGTGATTGAGGGCGGGCCGGGTGGTCCTCGGGGACGGGAACCTCGGTGACCTCGCCGACCAACGAGGAGGCCGAGGAGAAGAACACCTTGTCGACGTCGTGTTTCCTGGCGGCATCGAGGATGTTCAACGTGCCAACGATGTTGACCTCGGCGTTCAGCTTCGGGTTCTCCGTACTCGCTGGGAGGGGGTGCGCAGCGAGGTGGGCAACGGCGTCTACCGAGGAAACCGCGTCCTCGACAGCCGATGTATCGGTGATGTCGACCGCCTGGAAATCGGCGTTTGTAGGAAGGTCCTCAATCGGTTCCACGTCGCAGGCGAGTACCTGATGGTCCGAGTTCGCGAGTTCGTCCAAGAGGTTCCGGCCGACGAAGCCGGCCGCCCCGAAAACCGCGATATCCATACCGATTGTCCCGAGAGCCGGGATTTAGATGTGTCGGCTTCGGTTGGTTCGAGACCAAGAAAGCTGCTATTGACACGCCGTCCGGGGAACGCGTGCTGTGGTACTTTTTCCGACGAGGGACGGAAGCAGTACCGTGGCACTCCAATCCACGAATCTGCTCGAGAGGAGTTTCCGGTGTTCCTCTACCCAGGAGTCCGGAGAGCTATTCTTCGAATCGCGAAATCTTCTGACACCACCTCGAAAGGTTCGATCACCGAAACTCGATTCTCCGCCCTTTAACCGATCTTGTCGAAAATCACATTGACGAGGGGGTCAGCCGTAAGTCGCCAGCGGTCGTTTGCTGCCGAAAGGACTATTCGCGAAGCAAGTCCATCAGCCGACCGAGGGTGTGGGTCCGTACTTCCGGTGCCACAGTCCGAACGTGAGGATCTTCAGAAGGGGGTCGTAGTTGTCACGTTCTCCAGCCATGTGTTGTTCGAAGCATCGTTCCATCAATTCGATGTCGAAGATCTCTGGATCGATCGCGTCTTCGTCCCGAATAACGTCGAGGAGGAGGTCCTGGAACGCAGAGCTCTCCCGAATCCACTGTCCCATCCCAGTATACTGATCCTCCTTGCCCGTCACTGTGTCGACGATCCCTTGGACGACGGCGTCCTTGGCCTGGAAAAGCCACGTTGTCGTTCTAGACATGTCGACCGGATATCCGGTGTTCGAGTTGGTGACCGAAGCCAGTGCTGGGTTGAGACGCTCGATAACCTTGCTGAGGAGTCGTCGATTATACCGTATCTTCGGTGGGATCGAGAGATACAGCGAGAACAAATCGTTGTCATATACGATCAGCCTGGTCGGCATGTAGGCGGAAACGGCAGAGTTGTTGAGGTGAACGTGGCTCTTGTATGCCGGGGAATAGCAGAAGTGCTCGAAGGCGGCGTTCACGTTGTCTACACCACCGGCAAGTTCGGACATTGACTCACGGATCGTCTGCCGAATGTGGAACTCAAGGTCCTCAGCGGAGAAACCGTCGAAGAATCGATGGGCGCCAAGGTCGGAGAAGCCGAGCTTATCGAGTCGCCGCCAGATTTCCGACTCGATATCGTCCGCACGGTCATCCTCCATGATCGGGAGCGGGAACGTCCGACGGAAGAGTGTCAACTGCTTCGATCGGATGAAGGTGCCACCGATCGTGTAATCCATTTCCAGACCATGGAAAGCGACGTCAACCCCGGTAACGTTCGTCACGTAGTCCCGCATTGGCCCATGGTCGATCCGGTTCATTCCATCACAGAGGTCCACGAGTTCGGATCGCGTCGCGGGGTCGATTAGCTCGGTGTCGGACTCAATCACGCGATGATCGACGTTGGCGGCAGCGGCGGCCTTTTTCGCCACCCTTAGGTCTTCGTCGAGATACCGTCGGCCGGAGAATGAGAATGTCTGAACTGGTTCGTCGAGGATTTTGAATGCCGCCAAGAGGGCCCGTGAATCCAAGCCACCGCTGAGGAATAGCCCAGTCTTCAAGTCAGGAGAGATTCGACGGGCAGTAGCGTCGACAATACGGTCGGCCATCTCTTCGACGAACTCTTCCATCGGTCGATCCTGAAGATCGTACTCTGGTTCCCAGTATGACTCGACATCGACGGACTCGCCGTCGATGTGGACCACCGAGGCCGGTGGGAGCATCCTGATGTCTTCGTAGAATGTTCGATCACCGAACGTCCGTTGGACCGTGAAGAACTCGAGGATTGCACGTTTGTCTAGCCGTTTTGGGACGTCCTCAGACTCCAGTATCGAGTGGGCGAACCGATCGAAGACGAAGGTCGAGTCTCCCTGGTGATAGAAAATCGGTTCCGAGGAAAACCGATCGTTGACGATGACCACCTCGTCGCGGTTCCGATCGAAGATCACCATCGAAAAAGTACCGTTCAGATCGCGGAATCCATCGACGCCGTGCTCGAGATATTGATTCAGGCAGACCTCAGCGTCATTGTCCTCGTAACCGAACTCGTAACCTGCGTCGAGGAGTGACTCTCGATGATCCGCTGCGTTAAAGACATTCCCTGTCATCACGATGCAGGCTGAGCGATCCTCACCGAAGATCGGTTGCGGTTCAGTCTCAGTCACACCCAGGTGCGTCCGGGCGATCGAGAGTCGACCGCCACTCCAGTAATCCGTCTGCTCTTCGCCCGAAATGGAGTGGTGTTCGACCATTCGGTTGATCAGGTCCGTCAGATCCTCATCGTGGTCCAAGCCGACGGCACCGGCGATACCTACCATATCCTCGGAGAGTAGGACAGGTTCAGTAAATACCCTGCGGTGCTGGAGGGCAAATCCCCCGAAAGAGGGAACCCGGTGATGCCGAAAGACCCCCTGAAACGGGGGGTGGCGAACTACCCCGGCATCGAGTGTATACCTTGGAAATAAACCGTCCGGCTTCTGATGGGCCCGACTATATCATGCGATAGAATACGGTGATAGTGTCGTTTTGACGAAATTGTAGAGATTGTATTGCTGGAACGGACAGACGACGAATAGGGGACGATCCAACAAAGTGGCTGAGCAGCCATTTAACTCACCGTGGACCGGGTAAAGAGAATCTGATCGGCATTTCTCCGAAAACAAAGAGTGAACCCCCGAACCAATGAGAACTTTTCGTCCGGCGCTGGCGCCGACCCGACGGAGGGAAGCCTGCTCGTACATCGGGAAGTTTCCCACACAAGCCCCCGCGCCTGGCGTTTCGAAGCCCCCGACCGCCAGATAGGTCCTCTCTCCATCACCCCCCGACACCGAAAGTGAAATATAATCCCGTCGGCCACCGGACAACAACTACATGTTGACGACTTCGTCGATGGGAATCCCGGGAGCAAGATGAACCCGACAAACGGTAGCGATTCCCCAGAGGTGGCAGAGGGGGCGACGCTGGGAGTCGCCTATGCCGAGGATACACAACCCCCCGACCTGGGTCCCAGAAGCGTGATTCGGTCAGGGACCATCATCTACGACGACGTCATCGCGGGGTCCAGCCTCCAAACCGGTCACCATGCCCTCGTCCGAGAGGAAACGTTGCTCGGGGACGATGTGTTAGTGGGCACTCAGGTCGTCATCGACGGAGCAACCGAGATCGGCAACAGAGTAAGCATGCAGACGGGCGTCTACATTCCCCGACAGACGGTGATCGGTGATCGGGTCTTTCTGGGACCCAACGCCACGCTGCTCAACGACCGCTATCCGGTCCGGACCGATTTCGACCTAGCCGGACCGACGCTCGAATCGGATGTCTCGATCGGGGCGAACGCGACCATTCTTCCAGACGTATCGGTCGGTGAGCGGGCTTTCGTCGCCGCAGGAGCCGTTGTGACCGAATCTGTCCCGCCCGAGACACTCGCCATTGGCAACCCGGCCGAATGCCACCCACTCCCACCCCAGCTCGACGGGGGCAACGACCTGTGACGATACCCATTGCAAGCCCCCAGATTTCCGACGCCGCGAGAGAGGCCGTTGCCGATGTCTTGGATTCCGGAATGCTGGCAGACGGCGAGGAAGTTCGAGCATTCGAACGGGAGTTCGCGGATTACGTCGGCACGGAGCATGCTGTCGCAACGGTCAATGGTACCGCGGCCCTCCACGCCATGCTCGTGGCGGGGGGGATCGGCGAGGGGGACGCGGTCGTGACGACGCCGTTCACCTTCATCGCCACCGCCAATGCCATCCGCCACGCCGGGGCGGAGCCGGTGTTCGGGGATATCGACCCTCGAACATTCAACCTCGATCCGGACGCAGTTCGGCGGATCCTCGACGAGAGAAACGACATCGCGGCGATCCTACCAGTCCATCTGTATGGGCTACCATTCGCCGCTGACGAATTCAACGACCTAGCGAGCGAGTACGATCTCCTACTGTTCGAGGACGCTGCACAGGCTCATGGGGCGACGTTCCATGGGGAAATGATCGGGAGTCTCGGTGCCGCGGCAACATTCTCGTTCTATCCTACGAAGAACATGACGACGAGCGAGGGGGGCATGGTGACGACCGACGACCCCGAACTAGCCGGGCGGATTCGCCGATTCATCGATCACGGTAGGGATGAGCGAGGGCGACACGCGGTCGTCGGTTACAACTACCGAATGACCAACATGCAAGCGGCGATAGGACGCGACCAGTTGGAGCGTTTGCCGGAGTGGGTTCAGAAACGCCGGCAGCACGCTGCACAGATGTCGGAGTGTTTCGACGGACTTCCTGGTATTGAGCCACCAATCGAGCCCGACCATCGGAAGCACGCATACCACCAGTACACCGTCAAGGTTCAGGACCGATCGGCCCTGACTACCGCGCTTGACACCGCAGGGGTTGGGTACGGGATTTACTACCCGGAGACCATCCCTGGAGAAGTTGCCTACGGACAACGAACTGGATGGCCGGTAGCTGAGGAACAGACAGCGCGTGTACTTTCACTACCGGTCCACCAGCACCTGGATTCAGGTGATATCCAAACAATCGTCCACCGGGTAGAGGGGGCCGTTCGGGGATGAGCCACCGATCGGTCCCCGTGGCGGTTGTCGGGGTGGGAAACATGGGGGAAAATCACGTCCGGGTGTTCGATACCCTCCCCCAAGCCGAACTCGTAGGAATCGTCGAGCCAGACGAGAAACGAGCGGTCGAGGTCGGCGACCGCTATGGGGTGCCCGTCGTGGACGGCGTCGACAAACTCGATGAGGCCGACGCCGTGTCCATCGCGGTCCCTAATGACCTCCATCGAACAGTCGCCGAATCCTGTCTGGAGGCTGGGCTCGACGTGCTGGTCGAGAAGCCCCTGGCAACGACCGTAGAGGACGCTGAAGCCATTATCGAGGCCGCCGAGTCGGCCGGTGCCGTCCTCCAAGTCGGTCACATCGAACGGTTCAACCCAGCAGTGAATGTGTTACAGGAGATTCTCCGCGACGAGGAAGTCATCGCACTCGACGCCCACCGTCTCGGCCCGTTCAATGAGCATCTGACGTCGGAGAGTGTGGTGTTCGACCTCATGATCCACGACATCGACGTTATGGACAGCCTAGTCGATTCGAGTGCCTCGTTCGTCGACGCCGTCGGGGCAAAATCTCGGTCGTCGGAGCTCGACCATGCAATTGCGCATCTAATGTTCGATTCTGGCGTAATCGGGACCGCGACGGCGAGTCAGGTGACCCACAACAAGATACGGTCGCTGACGGTGACCGCCCGGGACGCATACATCGAGTTGGACTACCAAGATCAACACATCGTCGTTCACCGTCGGGGCGAGGAACAAACGACCACGATGAAGGGGCGGGCCGGGTATCGCACTGAGACGCTCAGCGAGACACCGTTCATTCCAACTCGGGAACCACTCAAGAACGAGCTCGAACACTTCCTCAAGTGCGTGAGTGATCGATCCGAGCCAGCGGTCGGAGGTGCCGATGGCCTCCGGGCCGTTCGTCTCGCCACGGACATCGTGAACCGCGCGATTGACCGATATCCGTGACTGAAAGATCCTCGTTCGAGACGGAGGAAACGCCCGACCTTAGAGTAGTTTTCGTGGGGAACCGTGACTTCTCTCGACATGTACTGGATGCGGTGATTGAGGAACACGCGGTCGTCGGGGTCGTCGGGCCCGACACGGCGACAAATACCGCCCCGCCCGGGTACGAGTCACTACACCAGTTGGCGGCCCGATACGATATACCGGTTCAACCGACCACGAGCGTGGTAACTGATGAAACGGTCGAGTTCATTGATCGGCTCGACCCGACGCTGTGTCTCTGTGCAGGATGGACCGAGATAATTCCACCGTCGGTGTTGGAACTCCCTGAAGAAGGATTCATCGGCGTGCACGCCTCTTCCCTCCCGCGAGGCCGAGGAGGTGCCCCCGTAAACTGGGCCATTATTCGGGGGGCTGACCGAGTCGGCGTCTCGATTTTTGAACTCGTCTCGGAAGTGGACGACGGTGCGATCTTCGCCCAGTCGAGCGTTCCCATTGAGGAGCGGGACAACGTGGCAACGGTGTACGACCGCGTTACTGCGGAGACATGCCGGGTGATGACCGATGTTCTCGACGACATTGCTCGTGGCGAGGCCGAACCGAGACGCCAGAACCGGGGCATGGCTACTTACCGGCCGCAGCGGATACCAGAAGATGGCCTTATCGATTGGTCCCGATCTGCCGAGGAGCTAAACGACTGGGTCCGAGCACTGACGGCACCGTATCCGGGCGCATTCACCTTCGTTGACGGCCACCGAGTAACCATCTGGAGCGCCGAACCGATCTCCGGAATCGACGGTACGCCGGGGACGGTGACGGCCGTCGAAGAGGGGTCAGGAGTGTTCGTAGCTACGGGCGAGGGAGCGCTTCGTTTAGAACGGATCCAATCGGATCACCGCCCGCCCGGCTGGGCTGACGAGCGGGCCGCTACGCTCGGGCTGAGAGAAGGTATCCGAATGGGGCAGCCTCCAGACTTTCCCGACTGGCTATACACGGGGATTAGAGACGAATCGGGAGGGTTCGACTTTCGGACAAACGTGTCGGTTGGTGAAACGGTTTCCCTTACCGCCGTGGCCTGTTCACACGCGTCCGAGCGGTTGGTTACCTTTCATGTTGCAGTTGACGGCGAATGCCACCTCAAGCGAGAGCGGAGCGTCCGTGGCTGGGTTTCGGTCCCCCTCGAGTTCACCCCAACAAATTCGGGAGTCCACACCATTCGCGTGGAGTTCTCCGCCCCAAATCACGAAGACGTGCGGTATCTGAAAATCTTCACTGCTGCGGCTGATCAACCGGCATGACAACGGATGAAATGGGACACCGGACATTGCTATGGAGCCGGCTTGTGTGTGGCCAATCAGTACATGCCACAGAACCGTGAAGACAACGAAATAACTCCTGGTCGCCCACCGGTGGGTTGTACAGGGGGTCGCTACATGGACCCCGCCTGCCTCAGATGGGTCAGCTGCAACCGTACCCTATTCCCGGCACAAATTCGGGGCCAAACGCGACTCAAACGTATTTACGGCCAGGGTCGGAGTGTGGGACAATGATTGCGATCACCGTGGACACGGAGTGGGCTCCGAATCCAGTACTCGAAGACACACTCTCCCTACTCGATCGTTATGACGTACCGGCGACACTCTTCTCCACGGCCGACGCAGTGGATTCGATTGGAGAACACGAACGGGCGATTCATCCAAACTTCTTCGATAGTGAGGACCACGAGCGGGTACTCACGGAACTCCTTGATCGGTTCCCGGAAGCCCGTGGCCTACGCTCCCATGGACTGTTCGTATACACCAACCTTAGAGACCACTATACCGAACTCGGCCTGGAATATGAGAGCAACTACTTGGCGTACCGGCAATCGAAACTCTCACCGTTCTGGATGCCCGACGGAACGGTTCAGGTACCGGTCTATTGGATGGACGACCAGTGGCTCAGAAACCGACAACATGAACTCCCGCCGATCGAGTCGCTGTTGGATCCACCGGGGCTCAAGGTGTTCGACTTTCACCCGCCACACGTTGCGTACAACACCCCCTCAACCGCGTACTACGAGCAGCACAAGGGGGAGTACTACGAGGAGACAGCAGATCTAAAATCGGTCAGGGCCGATCGAACAGGCGTTCGAGACCTCTTCGTCGAAATCCTACGGACGATTGACGAGGAGGATCGACAGGCCGAGACGCTCGCGACGATCGTCGAAGGCTACCGAGAAAACCACCCGTTTGAAGAAATCGGCGGAGGAGAGATTGACGCATGAAGATCGTGGCACTCGGGCGAACTCGTATTCTCCTCCGTGCAATCAAGACTCTGGCCTCCAGCGGTCACGAGGTCGTTGGCGTCGTGACAGGGGAACCCGCCGACTTTTATCGAGCGAAGGTTTCTGACTTCCGGCAACTTGCCGACGAGATCGGTGCGGAGTTCGAGTTCATATCGGACATCGCTGCTGACCGATCGATCAATCGGCTTCGATCATTTGGGGCCGATGTCGCGGTGAGCGTCAACTGGCCGACGTTGATCCCGCCAACGGTCTTCGAATGTTTCGAACATGGGATCCTCAACTACCATGCAGGAGACCTTCCACGATATCGGGGGAACGCCGCGATGAATTGGGCAATCATCACCGGCGAATCCGAGGTAGTCCACACCGTCCACGAGATGACGGGCGAGTTGGACGCCGGACCGATCCTCGCACAACGTTCTTCGCCAATCACAACAGAGACGACCATCGGAGACCTCTACGAGGACGCAGAGCGTTTTGCTCCGGAGATGTTCCGCGAGGTCTGCGATGCCCTCGCAACAGAATCGTTGGAACGCGAATGGCAGCCGGCGGATCCGGCCGCCGCGCTACGATGCTATCCCCGAAGGCCGATCGACAGCCGACTCGACTGGTCTGACGGGGCAGAGCATCTCGATAGAATTGTTCGTGCTTCGTCGGAGCCCCTCTTCGGGGCCTACACATACTTGGATGGGACCCTTCTTCGCGTCTGGCAGGCCCATTCGGAATCCCCTGACTTCGAGTGGCTCGGTGCGCCTGGGCAAGTCGCGGAACGTCGGGACTCTGGTGACGTCGCAGTCTGTACAGGTAGAGGATTCCTCGTCCTCGAAGAAGTTCAACTCAAGGGTGAGGACCGCCAGTCTGCGACGGCCGTCGTTCCCTCGAACCGATCCCGTCTCGGAATGGACGTCAGGAGCGAACTCGACCGGTTCCAGTCAAGGGGCAACGGATCTATGGCGGAGGGACGATGACCCAGGAAGGCACCCGCTCGACGTTCGGGTTCAAGTGGAGGAATTTTCCAGTCGTAACCGCCGATGACCAGACCAGACCTGCGCTGGCTTACGGGGAAGAACGGCTCCAGCGAAATGGCTGGGAACCCCCGACGTTCGAAGAGTGGGTCGGAGGGAAGACAGTACTTGACGCGGGGTGTGGAGTAGGTTGGTATACGGAGTATCTCCGGAGTCGGAATCCAACAGGTACCACTATCGGGATCGATATTGCCGAGGAGGCGGTCCGAAAAGGCAGAGATTTAGGCCACGGGGACCTGCTAGTCGGCGACATTGGCGCGCCTCCTTTCCCCGACGAATACTTCGACTACATCGCATGTGAAGAGGTCCTCCACCATACTCCGGACCCCCCGGAATACCTCCAGGGACTCGTCCGTTCCCTCCGGCGAGGCGGTACAATCACACTCTATGTGTACAAAGAAAAGCCACTCCTTCGGGAGCAGGCAGACGAACTCCTCCGTGAACGGACGACAAGAATGAGTATTGAGGAGTGCTTGGAGTTCTCCGAGCAGATGACCGCCCTCGGACGGGCGCTCTCCGATTTGGACGAGGAGATCACGGTGCCCGAGATTCCACTGCTCGATGTCGAGGAAGGTTCGTATGACGTACACGAGTTCGTCTATCGACACTTCCTGAAGTGTTACTTCGATTGGAGGTCAGGGGACTGGGACACCAGCGTGGCGACGAATTTCGACTGGTATCACCCCGAGTACGCGTTCAGGTACGATGAACCGACCTTACGCTCGATACTCGACGACGCTTGCCTCGAGGTCGTTCACTTCGAGGAGTTGATGAGTGGGTACGCAGTCCGCGCGACGAGACGTTGACAATCGACAGCATCTGCTGAGGACGCTAGAGGGAACCAATAAGGGCCCACAGATATCGGGTCCTCGGTGAGAGTGGCATTAAGTCGAGCACCGCGCAGGGGGTCCCACTTTGCTTCAATTTTAAGCCAAGACGAACGCGGGTGGTTCAAACAAGATGGCCCGTTCATCGTGAACGGCGGTCCATCCCCCATCGAGCCCCAAATAAAGACCCCTTCACGCGTGATTCGGTAAATTCGGGTGGGTGACCGACAGTCTAATGGGTTTGTCGTACACTTCTTCAAATAATGGCAGGAACGGCGGAATCCACAGAGGGCAAGCCCCGAACCGTCGACCGAGCGATCAAGTCGTTTGACCTCGGGATCGTCGAGACCGGACTCCGGAAGGCGCCCTTCTATGCCGATCTCATGGTCAAGGATCCATTGAAGGGTCTCAACACATTGTTAAACGACTACGAAAAAGTCACGAGGCCATCGCGTCCCCGAAGCTATCCTCAGCTTCTCAATATCGCGATCACCGACATGTGTAACCTCGGATGCAAGCACTGCCCACGAACCTACGACGATTCAATCGATCTCGACCAGCTAGAGCCAGAGCGGGTGAAGGCGATCATCGAGGAAGTATCACCCCAGACGGCGCAAATCCAGATTTCGGCCGGATTGGGAGAGCCTCTGCTGTACCGGGGCGTGTTCGACGTGATCGAGTACGCCAAGGACCGCAATATGAACGTCAGGATGATGTCGAACGCCACGGTTCTCGACGAAGAGAAGGCCAATCGCCTCCTCGACCTCGGGCTCGACCACCTGGCCATTTCGTTGGACGGGGCGACTCCAGAGACCTACGAGAAGATTCGTGTTGGCGCTGACTTCGAGAACGTGATTTCGAACGTCGACCGGTTCTGCACCCTCCGCGATGAACGGGGGTGTAAGGTTCAGACCCAACTATCACCCGTCCTCTTCGTGGATGAGAACCTCGAGGAACTGCCGCGATTCGTCGAGATCGCGGCGGAGATTGGGGTGCATAAAGTTGGGTTCAACGACCTCATCCCCTCACCAGAGATGGAAGGCATCTCGACGACGAACCTCGACACCGCGAGTGAGGAGCAACTCGCGCGGGTTGAGGAGGTCTTCGAGGAAACACGGCGACGGGCAGAGGAGCTCGGGGTTTCGCTGAAGCTGCCAACCGAACAGGACGAGAGTGCCTGTACCGAGCCGTGGCACATGCTCACTGTGACGACCAAAGGGAAGGTCCGTCCGTGCTGTACCGGCCCCTGGGGGACGTTCGTTGGCGACCTGGTCGAAGATGGAATCGACGAAATATGGCGTGGCGAGGCCTTCATTCAGTGGCGAGAGCAGATGCTGAGCGACAATCCTCAACAGGCGTGCGTCGACTGTCAGAAGCCCATCTGGTGATTACGAGTCGTGCAGGCCCCAGTCGTGGGTGTCCCTGCATTCAACCCTTTACTCTGGGTCCCGCCCCAGGACGACGTACCCCGCATGCTCGAAGACGGTCGTCAGCCCCGCTGTCTCGAACTTCGTCAAGTCAAGCTTCTTCGTGTCGACGAGGACGTAATCGATGTCGAACTGCGAAACGATGTCCCGAAGCGGTTCGATTGGAACGGGAAAGGCGGATTCGGACGCGATTTTCGGGTTTTGGTGGAAGAGGACCTTCAGGTCCGTAGCGTAGAGCAGCTTGAAGCTCATCCCGAAGGGGAGGGTAAGGACGTTCTCGCCGTCCTCAGCTTCCAGGAAGTCAAGTACGTCGCGCCCATCCGTCAAGACGTCCCTGACGTTCGTCTCGAGCCCACTAACCCGCAGATAGAGCCGGAGAAACGCGTAGATAGTCGATCCTAGGAGAATTACAATATACCCGACTTCATAGAAGAACCCTCCATCGAATGGGAGGACTGCCGCGAGGACGACCGCCGTCGGAAACGCGCCCCACATGAAGTACTTGTAGCCGTCGCCGACGAGTTTGAAGTACGGCACGTACTGCGTGAGGATTGCGAAGCCGAGAATGAACAGGCCCCACACGGCGAGCATCTCCAGCATGGGCGGGCCCCCTCTCAACCCAACGACGAGGAGGACGATAGGAAGTACGAACGTCCAGGCGTTGTCGGCCACGAACATCGTCCACTCATTTCGTTTCACCCAGGTGACCACAGATGCGAGAGTCTCCTTCGACTCCTCTGGATCGCCGACGTCATTCCCGAACCGGCGCATGAATTCCCCCGGTGGACGCCCAGCGCTATACTGTCGCCGCCAGAAATTAATTATCGAGACGTGGCCACGAAGGACCGTGAGGTAATGCCCGCCAGAGCCGACAGTCGCGAGGGCCACCATACCCCCGAAGAGGGCCAAATACGTTGAGTCGAGCCAGACTATCGAGAGGAACGAGAAGAGAAACAACACGGTCTGGCTGCTCATCTTATGCGTGAGTAGGAGTATTGCACCGAGTATCGTCGCGACGGCGAAAGACAAGAGTACGCCAGAGACGACCCCATAGAACGTCAACACGACAATGAGTGAGACGAGGAACGTACCCAAGACACGTGGGGTGAGCGCCGTGAACTGCACGATTTGGGTCGGGAAGGTCGCATAGATTCCACCGGCCATTGCCGCGCGAGTGATGTCACCTGTCAACCAGAAGGCAACCCAGCAAACGAGAAAAACGTGAAGGAGCTCGACCACAGGCGCGAGCATCCAGTTATATTGTCTCACGACGCGGCTGGGGAAGAGTGCGAGGAGTAGGTGGAGGGCCGGCGGGTAGTCGTAGGGGCCAGGGACCAGAAACTGGTCAACTCGATCCGGTAGTGTTCGATTCTTCCTGATGTACTCCGCGAGGTGGAGGTGATACCAGGTGTCGTGTGCGGCTCCTCGAACAGCCGCCCAGTAGAACCGCATCGCGAGGCCGACGGCGATCGCGATACCCGCGATCCCGGCGAGAACAGTCATCATCGGAGCAGAGTCAGGTGGAATACTTTACTCATTGGGTCCGACGATTCTACTAGTGTCACGGGCGAGGAGGCGATGACCCGTAGCCATAGGTCAGATTCTCTGGGAAGCCTGGAAACCAAAGAGGATTTGACCTGGCTTCGAGAACGAACATACCACTCGCCGATGAAGCTCTTGCTCGCTGCGTCGGCGCCCGTTGCCGCAATCGAGGAGAAAGGGAACGTGGATTCCATCCGGAAGATCCACAATCCTAACGCCATGTTCGAGGAGATTCATCTCCTCGAGCCATACTCCACCTCACGAGGGGTAGACCAGCTAGGCGAAGATATCATCGTTCATCATACGTATGTGCCGGTCGAACGTGGGGTGGCCGGAAAGCTCCTCCGAAACCTCTTCATTTTCGTCGCCGTGCTCCGGGGGGTGAGAATTGTCCGCAAGCACGACGTGGATGTCATTAGAGGACAGAAGCCATTCATCGGGGGCTTCGTCGGACTCTGGGTACAATGGCTGACCGGAACCCCCTCCATAGTTTCCCTGCACAACGATTACGACCGCCGCCAACAGGTGACGGGAAATTACGACATTCTCGGCAGCAGATTGCTGAGCGAATTCGTAGAGCGTCTAGTGATCGGGCGGTCGGCCTACGTCTTCGTCTTGACATCGTTCCTGCGAGAGTACGCCATCCGTCACGGCGCTGAACAGGAGGACATCTTCGTTCTCCCGAATCACATTGACCCGGAATCGTTCAAGTCTTCCGCCACGGAAGTAGACTGGACCGAAATCGTCAGGGATGATCCCGGAGGCCAGGACATCGTCGTCTTCGTCGGGCGCCTAGAGATGCAGAAGGATCCCATGACCCTGCTCCGGGGATTCGAGCTCGCCAAGGAGGAAAACCCAGACCTCCATCTCGTGTTCGTAGGCGACGGCCGCCTCCGCTCGGACATCGAAGAGTACATCGAGCGAAACGAGGTCGACGATGTCCACATTACCGGGTTCGTTGCCCGGTCCACTGTCGCGTCTATACTGGATGCTGGCGACGTGTTCGCCCTTCCAACGCTGCTTGAGGGGCTAGGCTTCGTCTTCATCGAGGCCCACGCGATGGACCTCCCCATCGTGACCACCGATATCCCGCACACGAAGATTGTTGTCCACGAGGACAACTCTCTGCAGTTCGACCCTGGAGATGCCGAAGGGCTCGCTGACGCTATCCTCGAGGCGTTAGACGAGTCCACCCGTGAAGAGCTCGTTCGGCGTGGTAAGGGGGCACTCGATCGACTCTCAACCGACAAACAGCACGACCAAGTTGAAGCAGCATTCAGGGAAATTGTCGACCACAAGGCGCCAAGCGACTGCCGTTGATGCTGGATTGACTACGCGAGCATCGACCCGTGGGTCCTGATTGCGCGATGTTCCTCGGAGTAGGACGCGAATATGTATTCGGGAACCTCAACAGTCGTGCGGACATCATCCGATATTTGCGCCCCTGACTCCGTCGCTTCTGGATCGTTTCCAACTAGTCTTTGCTCTAGAGATATCCCAGTTGCTCAAGGTCATCCGTATCTGCCTCCTCAAGGGCGGATGTCTTCGCGTCGAACGATGACTGGGCACGTTTCAGTCGAGGGTTTTCCGTTTTCGAGCCATCCCAGAGGTCGAAGACACCCTCGGGCGTCGCGATTTCCTCGCCATCGGTGGCCGCCCATTCTCGGCCATCGGTCGCGAATGCGACCTCCCGTACCAGTTCCCCCTGATTATGTTCAGAACCTAGGAGAAGACTTGGGACGTCAACGAGTGAGACCAAATTTCCAGGTTCCTGAATATTGATCCCCCCCAAGGGAACGTGCAACAATTCTGGCTTGAAGCACCCGGGATGGCCCCATTTTCCGTCTTCACCGAGCAGCTCACCGTGGTCTGCACAAAAGAGGACCCGTGTGTCGTCAGATACCTGTTCCCAGAGAGACTCAAGCGCCCGGTCAAGCGCCTCAACCTCTTGCCGATAGTACGACCGTACCTGACGGTATACGTTGGGATCCGAGGACGATCCGGCGATGACAGAGCGGGAGAGTTGGCGGGCATAGAGTCGATCCTCGGCCGTGGGGGGCTCATATGGGTGGTGCGGCTCCATGAAGTGGAGCCAGATGAACCAGTCATCCTGCTCCGCCCGAATAGTTTCAAAATCAGCTATGACATCGGCTGCGGGACGGAAGCTGGGAGTATATCCATGGGGACTCACTCTCTCGAAGAGGCTCCACGCTTTCGCACCGATCTTATATAGGAACGTTCCCTGCGAAAGGTGTGTCGTGGCCCAGTCTTTCAGACTATCACCCTCATCGGCTGGTGAAGAGAACGTGTCGAATCCCTCGTTGTAGCCATATTTCGTCGCGAGGAGGTGGTTCGTGGAGACACCTGCCGTGTAACCCCCCATCTGCAGTGCGAGAGATGTGCCGGTGGGGAGTCCGATCTGCCGGGGATAGACTCCACCGAGTATCGCCGGAAACGCTTCACCTGTATTGGGACCCGTCGAGAACGCAAGGTCGTGATTCCACTCGAGGGTATCGCGAGTAAGAGGCATATTCTCCTGGAAGGCGTCATATCGAAGAGAATCGACAGTGACGAGAATGACCTGCATCGGTGATTAGTAATCGCTCCGGACCAGCAATAAGTCTGGGGAAAATCGGCGGTGATTCCCAGCCCCAACGTTTCCAAATCGAATGGTTCAACTGACGGTGTCACCGCCCCAATGTTGCGATTAGTACAACGGTTGTGAGACCTGTGAAACCCGGGGTTGGGCCAGCACGGATCCTCTCGGCATTCACTTCGGAAGAGGAACCTTTGAGGATGCTGCCTTGCTAGGTCCTGTAATTCGAACGCATGAGGATAGGCCAGACGTCGATAGTCGTTTTCGCTTCAAGCGTCCTCGCGGCAGCCCTCGGGTTCGTCGGGACCGTCTTCTTTGCGAGGACGCTCGGCCCGGAGGTGATTGGCATCTATGCCACCATCGTTGCACTCGTTACGTGGCTCCAGCTTGGGGGGAAAGTCGGCGTCCCAAGCGCGCTCCGGAAACGACTCAGCGAAGGGGAGCAGCGGGGGGCGTATCTCTCGGCTGGGACCCTCGTCATCGGAGTGGCGTCGATGGTAACGATTATCGCGCTCCGTATCTTCGACACGGCACTCGAATCATACATCGGCGAATTCAGCCAGTACACAGACATTTCAATCGTCTGGTTTCTTAGCCTTCTCTTTGCGCTCCAAGTGACCTACCACACCATCAATGCGGTGTTGCAGGGCGAGCACCTTGTGCACGTCACGGGACTGCTCAAGCCGCTTCGGAGGGGGGTGATCACCGGGGCGCAGATGATTCTAGTGTTCGGGGTCGGGTTTGGTCTCCTCGGTCTAGTGGTGGGTCACGTGGTTGGCCTGGCGGTGATCGCTTTGATCGGGCTCTGGTTCGTCGCCATCAGGTTCCGCTGGCCAGCCCGTCGTCACTTCGTCGAAATTTATGAATATGCGAAGTACTCTTGGTTTGGTGAGGTGTCCAGTCGGACTTTCAGTAATGCCGATATCATCATCCTCAGTGCCTTCGTGGCCCCAGATCTTGTTGGGATATACTCGGTGGCCTGGGCGCTGTCTTCGGTGTTGAACCTATTTGGTGGGGCAATCAGCTCAACCGTCTTTCCGGAGATTAGCAGTGTATCGGCACGGGAAAGCGCCGAGTCGGCCGTTGGCATGATCGAGGACTCCGTGGCCTTTGGCGGCTTCCTCGTGATCCCAGGCTTCGTCGGTGGCGTTCTGCTCGCTCCGGATCTGTTCCGGTTTTATGGAATCGGATTCGGACGTGGGGCCGACGTGCTCTGGCTGCTCCTGCTGTCGACACTTGCCTACAGTTACTTGAGCCAGTTCACAACGGCGCTCGGCGCGCTCGATCGACCGGACCTCGTATTTCGCGTCCACGTCGTATTCGTCCTCGGGAACGTGGCATTAAATCTGCTGCTGATACCAATGATCGGGTGGGTCGGGGCCGGCGTTGCGAGTGCTGTTTCTACAGCCCTCGGGACAGGCATTTCATACCTCCTCCTCACGCGCCGCGTCCCCATCGACCTACCACTCGGAGAAATTGGCAGACAAATCCTTGCAGCCCTGGTGATGGGTTTCGTCATTTTGTCTTTGTACCCATTCGTTCGAACGATCACTCCGGACGGAAGTACGCTCATCGTTACGATTGGCCTCGTCGGCTTCGGAGCCGTGATCTATCTCGGGGTACTCCTCTTAATCTCAGCTGAGTTTCGATCAATAATTCTTCGCAACGTGCCGATAGAACTCTCGGAACGATAACTGACGTGACTCGGCTCAGTCGGTCGTCGTGATCTTGTTCGAGAGAGAAATCGCTAAGTTGCCTGAAGCGTCTGACAAATGACTCGTTCGTACGTGTCGGCGATCCTGGACCAGGTGAACTGATGGACGTACTCCAGGGCGTCCGTGGAGACCGGTAGAAGGCTGGCCTGCACGACTGCGTCCGCGACCGCGGCCGGATCGAGGGTGGTGTAGGTGACAAACTCGTCAAATTGGCCTCGGGCACGCCCGTCGAGTTGGACGACTGGGATTGAGGCGGACAGGTACTCTAGGACTTTGAGAGTGTGAGGGTCATCGACGAGCGAGACCCCGACGTCCGCGTGATGGAGGTACCCTGGGACGTTGTCGTGGGGGATGGTACCGAGGAACTCAATGTTCTCTTGAGTTCGGGCCCTGCGTTTCACTATCGGCTCGAGCGAGCCGGCACCCGCGATTACCAGCGACCACCCCGAGAGGTACGCCATCGCGTCGAGGAGTGTCCTCACGTTGTAGATGGGTTCGAGGCCACCGACGTATATCAGAATAGATTCGTTGAGTTCGAACTCCGCGAGGCGATCGCCAGCTGACCGGATTACTGCTTCGTCTGGGTCAGCGAATCGGCCGTAGTCTACCCCAAGATGGGTCTTGGTGTGATGGCTCGTCCGGTCTGCGACTCGATTCCTCTCCTCCTCATAAACGAAGAGCACGTGATCCGCGAGATGAAACGCCAGGTCCTCAAATTGTTCAACGAACCTCGCGACCAGCCAAGCTCGAGTGTCATAGAGTTGTTGGATGGGATCGATGTGATCGACGATAACAGGGAGGCCCCCTACTCGGCCGATCGTCATAGCCGCGAGAGCTCCAGCCCGGGTGGTCCCAATGATGAGGTCGTACTCCGCCCGGTTCCGTAACGCCGACAAAACTGTTCGAGCGCTCGTACCATCCAGGGAAACGTGGAATCCTCTACTGGCGAGGTGTTCGGCGATCCGGTGCCGGCCCACGCTGATATCATCCGGTTTGTCCGGGGTCAACCAGAGAATCCGAGTGGGGCTAGGGAGGTCTACCATAGTTACCGCCACTTGAGGATTCCATAGAGGTAGCCAAGCCCAACGGTCCCAGTTAACACCACTAGTGTGATGAGTTGTTTGAGCTTCGTCCGATTAGGCCGCTGGTAGAGCTCACGAACACGGGTCGGACCGAACTCACGAACCAACTGTCCAAGGAATGCTCGCTCCTCGGCCGATGATTCGGGGACGAATACTTCCATTCCCCGCTTCGAGTACCCCTGCCAAAATGCTCGATCCAGCAACCAGCGAGGGCGAGTTCGATACTCGAAAACCTTGTGGGCAACTATCGCATCGGGGTTATACATAACACCTTGATCATAATGGGCACGCATCCGAGAACACAACTCCGTTTCACCGCCCTGAAGGTTCGCATCGCCTGTCCTCCCACCGATAGCTGGATCGAACCCGTCGAGTTTTAGGAAAACATTCCTGCGGAAAGATATGTTCGATCCGTTCGTGTTGCGGACCTCCACGGAAGCGTCGGGAAACCCCCGATGCGTCACACCGATTAGCCAGTAGAATTCCGCAGGGAGGAACGAAGGCTTACCAGCAACCCAATCAGGAATCATCTTCCCACCCGCCGCAATCGCATCAGTCCGTTCATAGGTCCTGACAAGTTCTTCGATCCACTGCTCATCGGCGATGGCATCGTCGTCGATAAATGCCACCACGTCGCCGTTCGCCAATTTAACGCCAGTGTTTCGACTCTCTAGCAGCCCAACATTCTCCTCGTTGCAGTGGAGGACGACGTTCGCGTAGTCACCGTATTCCTCGACAGCGTTCGTGTACACTGCCTCGGTCCCATCGACGATGACGACGAGTTCAATCTCGTCATGCGTCTGTGATAGCACGCTCTCTGCTGCCTCTTTGAAATGATCGTACATCTCAGAGGAATACGTGCAGAGAACGACGCTGACGTCCATTGTGGGTGCCTGAGCAGCGAACCGGGAAATAACCGATGTTTTCAGAGAAAACGAAGTGCGCGGGTCGCTCCATCTATAGCCACCGTCGTTCGCAAGTGGACGACGCACCCCAATCGCTACCGGATTGTTCGTGGTGGCGCCTAGCTGTCACTGACAATGGCTGGCAGCGATTAGGTAGTGGGAAGGGACGAGGGAGTGGCATGAGAGCTACTGGCCCATTTACGAGATTGCAATACTGATAGCCGATTCTCTGATTTGCCACTACGTCAACGGGACGACTTCCGACCGGGGCCGGCGTCCTCAGGAGGGGATGCTGTTCGAGCAAGGCTGGCTCCACTAACTCCTGCGCGGTTTATTGGGATATCCGTACACGAGATGTCGCCGAGGTAGGAAGATTTTCAGAGATTTCAATCCTCGAATCTATGCCACGACGTGTTCGTCTTCCCTGAACTGACTCTCTTCAAGCGGTGGCTCGTGGACTCCCGTTTCGGTGATTACGAGATCGACTAGTTCCATCGGGGTTGCATCAAAGGCTGGATTAAACACATCCGTCTCCGCCGGAGCGTTCTGGGTCCCATATATTTCTCGTAATTCGTCCGGGGAACGCTGCTCAATTTCCACGTCATCGGCGGTTGAGTTGATATCAATTGTCGAGTGAGGAACAGCGACGACGAACGGCAGATTATGGCGGTCCGCGATGACGGCATGTTTGTATGTGCCGATTTTGTTAAAGACGACTCCCTGATTGCCGAATTCGTCGCCACCACTCAATACCACGCGATCTGCCCCGACGATGACGGCGTCGACCATTCCTTGCTGCATGCACAAGCCGCTCGCATTATCGGGGATGAGCGTGGTTTTGACCCCGTTTTCTTCCAATTCGACAGTAGTGATGCGGGAACCTTGATTGAGTGGTCGCGTTTCGTTCGCGATTACGTCAATATCTTTTCCTTGATCGTGAGCAGCGTATACCACACCGAGTGCCGTTCCCCAGTCCACGGTCGCCAAAGCGCCAGCATTACAATGGGTCATGACCGTATCGCCATCTTCGAGGAGGGTGGCACCATTCTCGCCGAGCTGTTTATTTCGATTGACATCGGCTTCGGCTATCTCCTCGGCAACGGTTACTGCGCGTCGACGCGCCTCCGGAATTGACGTACATTGGCGGAGCACTGACAACACCTGCTCGACCTCTCGTGAGAGATTAACGGCCGTTGGCCTCGCGTTTGCGACACGGCCGGCGTCTTCGACAACTGTGTCCAGAAATTTATCGAACGTTTTGGCATCGTTCCTGTGGGCCGCTAACGCGACACCATAGGCACCAGCAGCACCGAGCGCGGGAGCACCACGGACCCGCAACATCTTGATACTGTCCACTAATTCAGTGACGGTCGTTGCGTTGTAGGTAGTGTACTCGGTAGGGAGTTTTGTCTGATCGACCAATACAACGCAATTTTTCTCAACGTCCCAGTCAATCGTTCGCATATCAACGGGTTCACACCACTTCCTCTTAGTTGTCCTCCTCAGTCATTTTCCGGCCCATCGTCATTGAGTTTCCTTGAAACTCGTTCGATTTCGTCGTCTGAGAGTTGCCTTGGCGTACCGATTGCGCCGGCTTGACAGTACAATTGCGCGACTGATTCAACCGCCTCAGCGGTTTCGATTGCGGATTCAGGACTGTCAGCGGTCGTGACCAAGCCGTGGTTCGACAGTAGACATGCCTCAGCGTCACTTTGGGCCATCGCGTCTACTACATTGTCTCCCAGGTCTTCACTTCCGTAGGTCGCATATTCTGCAACCGGGACCTGGTTGCCGGCTAATGCTACCATGTAATGGACCGGTGGTAGCGGTTCATTGAGGACTGCGAGCGTTGTCGCCCAAGGCGAATGGACGTGGGCAATCGCTCCAGGTTCAAATCGGTCGTAGATGGCCTGATGCAACGGAAGTTCACTCGATGGTAAGTACTCACCGTGAGGCTGCTCCCCAGCAGTCGTCACGACAGGTATGTCGTCAACATCGATTTCGCGATAAGGGACCCCTGAAGGAGTGATGACGATGTAGTCGCCTCGAGCGACACTCAGATTTCCCGTCCGACCCGGAGTTAGATCTGCTAGTCTCGGCAATTGTTCGACAACCATTCGGCGTTCATCGGCAAGCATCGTGATTACGCCAACGTGGATATCAGTAAAGTGAGTTTGCCCAGGAATGCTTCGGTCGCGCGGTGGTAGAGGTGCGTTGTAAATACCCGTAGATATAGTAGGATTGTGGTATTTTGCACCCGATCAATGCCTATTTTGGGTATATCGTTGCTATTTTTACAAACATTAGCAGTCCCGGAATGTCCAGAATGCCAATGTCGGGGAGATCATCGACATCTCCCCGAAACCGAAGAATTGTTGCTGGGAGTTGTAGAGGCGACGGGTTTGTCGGGGGAGATCAAGAAAAGAACGCAAGAGTAGGAGTTGGGCGAACCCACGGGGTTCTGCCGGATGAGGCACCTTATTGGAGCCGTTTTAAGGATTAAGGTTCCCGAAGGGATATTATTGTGTCGGGATCACCTACTGTACTATGAAGAGCCCCGGAGGGAGAGGATGACTACAGACGCTGAGACAGAACATCCTATCTTGCTCTTCGATGGGGTCTGCAATCTCTGCAACGGTTATGTCAAGTTCGTTTTGGAACGGGACACCCACGAGCGGTTCCGGTTCGGTTCACTGCAGTCTGATGTAGCGGACGAACTTCTCGACCGATGTGACCTGCCGGCAGACTACAATGATTCACTCGTTCTGATCGAGGGTTCGAACTGCTTTACCGAGTCTTCCGCGGTTGTCCGGATGGGCCGGCACTTCGATGGAACCTTCGGATTGCTCGGTGCCTTAGGGGTGGTTCCTAAACCGATCAGAGATATCGTCTATCGGTTCGTCGCAGACCACCGGTACGAATGGTTCGGGAAACAGGACCGATGTATGGCTCCCGATCCAAATGTCGAGTCGCGGTTCATTGATGCGGTAGCCGAGGAAAGCGAAACCTGAGCACAATCGACGGCCATGGAGTCCCTGTCGACGCCGTTACCTTGCGGCCGATGTGCCAGTGTTGGGCGAAAACTCCGTTTCCGTGGCGGTCCCCCATTGACCAATGGCGTATGATGCGACCTTGGTCGTCATCTCAGCGGTACCTCCCTCCCACCGGATGTCACGGAGGTTGAAGTCCTCCATATCTTCAGGCCACGTAACATGGTAGATGTTTATTGCTTTGATGTCATCTCGTTCGATATCATGTGGTGGTTCGATTTGCGTGTTTGCGGTCGGAAACGAGAAGGGGCCCAGGTACCGTTGACTGATCGAGTAGTGCCCGTGTACCTGATAGTAGTCGATCTTGAACTGGAGAAATTCTACCAGGAACCCCACGAGTTCCTGACGGCGGCGAGACTCTGGTGTGTCCAATAGTCTGGGAATTAGATGGAGGACGAGCCCTGAGATGTTCATAGGTTCTATAATGCTGTCCAAAAGGAGTCGTTCGGTTGTTGTCCCGTTGTTCCGGTAGACAAGGGTCGGATAATGAATCCCCCTCGGCCAGTTATCCCGCACATTCCGGTCGAGGAGTGGATAGTAGTATAATGTCCAGTGGTGGAAAGGGAACTCGCCCAAGAACGACGAGAGGTATCGGGACGCCCTGAAGATGTCCCCGAACAATTTGAATGCGGGAGGGAGGAGGGTGGTGAGGAACACGAGTGCAAGGAACGCGAGAACCTGGGACCGGTACGAAACCGGCCAGATCGATTCGGGAAGCACCGCGACGCCGATAATGAAACAGTAGAAAAGGACACCCAAGGCCTCCCCGGCATGTCGTACGTATTTAGCCGGGCCGTCGGTGGCAGTAACGTTCGGCGGCATCTACGAAAACACCCCCAATAGCCACGGAAGGAACATTGCGAGGTATATCCAAGGAAACAGCAAAAATGAGGTAGACCGGAGGAGGTGGTTCCCGACCATGAGACCGACCAGACCGATCCACCAGAACAAGGCGGATGGTGGATAGATTAGGGCTGTTGCCGCCCCGATCTCGATGACGATAGTCAATACCCCCATGGCTTCCCAGACATAAGGGAGGTCCCGAGTGTGTTCGGCATTTGACCAGTACGTATCTAGATACGGGCTAAGACGGTTCCAATTCCGGGCATCGTAAAAGACGCCCTTCTCGGTTACCCATTCCCGCCAGAAGGGGACCTTAGTCACACCGTTAACCAATAGTGCGCTACAGAGATACATCTGGAGGACTCGGAACGGGAACGAGGGGGCCTGTGGCGCAGAAAGACCCCCCAACTCGGCCCAGAGTGGTACCGTGGTCGCCCCTGGGAGCACCGCGAACGTCCACATGCCAACGACGTACGGAAGTACCTCCAAGTCGCTGGTTGTGACAGACGAGTAATAATTATTTAGGATGATTATTGACATAGACGCTGCGACGGCTGAAAAAGCCGGGGAAATACCCAGAATCCCAGTCGCACAAGATAGGACAGCCACCATGTATATGAACGTGATTGGAACGCGTTTGGGCGAGAGGAGGGTAAGAGTACTCAGCCGCTTACCCCGATACTGTGAGGAGAAGTACCAATCAGGAACGGCCCGAACGTGACCGTAGTACCGCGATAACAACAGATAGAAAGGGAATCCGAAGACGACCATCCGTAAAATGGTTAAGAAAGCTCCGCCGACGGGAGAAAAGAGGTACCAGTTCAGAAAATCAGAGAGTATCGAACCGTCCATCAGTTGAGTAGTCCGAAACCATGTACATTAACAATTTTCCTTGCTACGCGGACCCTTGATGAGGGCGGAGAGGAGGACAGATGGGTCGGACGGTGCATTCATACCAGGAAGGCGCACCCGTTTCTCGTTGAATCGTTACGAAGCGTGTGGATTATTGTTGGCCCATGTTCCGCGACGACTTTCTAAAAAAGGATTGAACAAAACCCGGATATCATCGGCATCAATAGTGACACAGATACCCATTGAACCAGCATCAACTGACAACCATCGAAGGCTTTTCCTGGTTTCCCAACCTCAGTAGTGATTAGGATTCGAATATTTCGCGTCCAACTGCTGGCTCCGTCCCCAATCCTGTCCGATTCTCCCGTCTGTGTGAACGATTGTTAGATTGTTGAAATTAGTCAAGGAACTGAATAGAACACACACCAGCGGCCGACCATGCACCGTTTCGACATCCTTAAACGGGTTTCGCCGGATGTCCATCTAATGTCCGACCGTAATCCGCTCGCCCTGGCGGAACGGTTCGCACCATCTGTGCTCCTCATGCTGATCGGACTGTTCATGCTCTGGGTCCGACTGATCCCGGCAGACCGTGTGATCACCAGCTCGGCGGTCTTTTACTCCGGGAATGATCCATGGTACCATAACCGGATGGTGCACTATTTGGTCCAGCACTTCCCCGAAACCACAGTACTGGACCCATGGTCCTACTTTCCTTTCGGGACCGGTTATCACTCAGGATTTGGTGGACTATTCGACCAACTTATCGCTCTAGCCGCGATCATGGCGGGGCTAGGGAGCCCTACGCCTCACACAGTGGACGTGGTCACAGCATACGCCCCCCCAACCTTCGGGGTACTCACGGTGATTCCAACCTACGTTCTCGGAAGACGTTTGACAAATCGTTGGGGCGGCGTGATCGCTGCTGGACTCCTCGCCCTCGGCGGTGGTGGCCTGTTCGCCCGCACACTAGTCGGATCGGCAGACCACCAGTCAGCTGAGGCATTTTTCGGCGCCATGGCTGTCGTCGGGTTTGCATATACGATTACGATTTCGTACAGAGACAGTCCGATGGTTGAGGACGTTATCGACCGCGACTGGCGCTTCCTTCGAACACCCATAGTCGCGGGGGGCGCAGGGGGTGTTGCAGTGGCAGCTTACCTCACGATGTGGGCGCCTGGTGTGATGGTCCTGTTCACCTTCGGCGTGTTCGTAGTCGTCCAGATGGCCAGGGATCACCGTGCCGGTCGCCCTACCGACCACCTCGCCGTTGCCACCGTCACATCGATGATCACAACCGGCGTACTCACACTACTGTACGCCCGCTCGGGCGGGCTCAGTTCAACATCCTTCTCGTTGCTCCAGCCGCTTGCCGCCTTCGGCCTCGCCGCGGGTGCCATCGCACTCGTGGCGCTCTCCAGATACGCCGAGCGGGAGGGCTACGACCGTGAGTATTACCCACCGGTTGTCGTGGGCCTGCTCCTCGTTTCCCTAGGGGTCGCGTGGGTCGTCTATCCGATGGCTATCGACATGCTTGGCCAGCTCTTCGTTCGTATCTACTCATTCGGGTACTTTACTTCCGTCACAGCCGGGACCGTCGTCGAGATCATCCCGCCGTCGTTGAATCAAGTCTTCGCCGCTTATGGGATGGTTCTCGTCTTGGCGCTGCTTGGCGCTGGTGTGCTCGTCTTTCGTGTCTGGCGGGAGAACCGCCCGATCCACCTTCTTGTGCTATTTTGGTGCTTCACCATGTTCTCGGCCTACTTTACGATGGCCCGCTTCGGTTACTACTTCTCGGTGGTAGTGGCGATACTCGGGGCGCTCGGGGTATGGTGGGCCGCCAAGACGCTGATCGGCATTGATGTTGACTTCGACAATCTCCGATCCATCGACAATGTTGAAAACTTCGACATCGGCATGTACCAAGTGCTCGGCCTGTTGGTCATACTTCTCCTGATCGTCCCGGGGAACGTCGTCGCGATATCGGGACAACAGCCGGTATGGGTGCAGGCCGAGAATCCTGCACTCACGGGTACCGATCAAGCCTGGTACGACGGCCTCAATTGGCTTGAGGACAGCTCACCCGAGGTACCGCTCGGGTACTACGACCAATACGACCGACCAGCAGGTGGTGACTTCGATTATCCTGAAGGGGCCTATGGCGTGATGTCGTGGTGGGACTACGGCCACTGGATCACCGTGATGGGCGAACGCATCCCATATGCTAACCCGTTTCAACAAAACCCCCGCCCCGCTTCGGCCTACTTCCAAGCGACGAACGAGACCCGGGCCAACCTCATCATGGACGCATTACCCTCGCGTCCGGAGAACCCAAACAGTGTCGCCGATCTCTCCGCGAATGAGCTCCAGTCTATCGTTGATACTCAGTCCGAGCAGGCCGATAATGAGAACGGTCGCTACGTCGCCATCGACCACCAGATGGCTGCAGGCAAGTTCTCGGCGATAACCCAATGGACCGGACCGGGCACGAACGCCTACTTCCAATCCGACCGGTACCAGTTCCAGGGCCAGAACGTCTCCCTCCCCGCGACGACTCAGCGTTATGAGGAGACGATGCTCGCGCGCCTCTACTACGATGACGCCGCGAGCTTAGAACACTACCGACTCGTCTACGAGGTCGAGCGCTACTCGATCGTTGGCGGGTATCTCGTTCAGGGGCAAGGAGTCCGTCCGTTGAGAAGCCTGAATATCGGCCAAAATTGGGAAAGCGTCGCCCCGATCGCTGCCCAACTCCAACAGTCTCGCCGCGCGGGCCAACTCGTCTCACTAGGCCAAGGGACGAACCAGTATGTCTACAATGCCCGCGTCGAGTCTCGCGTCAAGCTCTACGAGCGGGTCGAGGGCGCGACACTAACGGGCACCGTCCCGGCTCCAGCGAACGCGTCGGGCAATCTCGACGGCACGCCAGTGATCGCCTACGTCCGCCTCCAGACGTCCGCAGGCCGGAACTTCACCTACGTACAGCAAACGCAAGCTGGACCCGATGGCTCCTTCGAGATGACGGTCCCGTACGCTACCGACGACTCCGTCTCCGTGGCAGATGGCGGAACGAACTCATCCGTATCTGCCACGACAGACTACCAGATCCAAGCCGGGTCGACGCTGGCCCCCATTGCCTCGGGCTCGACCACGGTCCCGGAATCAGCGATCTATGAGGGCGCCGACATCCAGGTCGACCTCGAATCGACGGTAAACGAAGACGGGGACGGCAGCAACGAGAGCGCCCGACTCGATCCGGTCGCGATTGATGGGACCTCGGTTGCGTCGAGCCCACCAGCGTGACCGCATCCGCGAGTCGACCGTCTCGCCTTCGACCCTGGCTCGCCGTCTATCTGAAGGGCGTCGCCATGGGCGTCGCCGACGCCGTACCCGGCGTCTCAGGCGGCACCATCGCGCTCATCGTCGGCATCTACGAACGGCTCGTCGATGCCATCGCGGGGATCACCGAGCACGGCCCGGCCCTCCTCGCCGACCTCGCCCATGGCCGGCGTGACGGCCGAATCGGGGCCGCCAAGCATGGGCTCCGTCGGATGGACGTTCCGTTCCTCGTGCTGCTCGGCCTCGGTGTGCTCACCGGCGTCGGTGCGCTCGCGACCGTGATCGATCTCGCCCTCGAGACCTACCGGGCCGAGACGTTCGCCGTCTTCTTCGGGATCATCCTGGCCTCCCCGCTCGTGCTTAAAGACGAGGTTACCCTCGAATCCCGCCCGGTCGTGGCAGGCGTTCTCGGGGCCGCGATCGCCTTCGTCGTCAGTGGCCTCCCCGCGAGAGAGGCCGACTATGCCCTCCCGGCCCTCTTCCTCGTCGGCGCGGTGGCCATCTGCGCCATGGTGCTCCCGGGCATCTCCGGGTCGCTCGTCCTGGTGATCGTGGGCGCATACGACACGATGACCGGCGCAGTCTCGGGTGTGATCCACGGAATCTTCGACGGTCCCAATCTAGCCGCCCTGATCGATCCGGTGACCACACTCGTCGTCTTCGCCGCCGGCGCCCTGCTCGGGATCCTCACCTTCGCCCGGGTCGTGTCATGGGCCATCGACACGCATCGCGCCGTCACGATGACGTTCCTCGTGGGGGTCATGCTCGGCGCACTCCGGGCCCCGTATATCGAAGTCAGCCAGAACGTCGGCCAGCTCACGCCGACGGTAGTCGGTGGCCTCGTGGTCGCGGCCGCGATCGGCGCCATTCTGGTTATCGGTCTCGACCGCGTCTCTGGCGGGATCTGACTGCCAGTGGCATCCAGAGCCCGCACGTCGCAGTGCCTTCGCTATCGTTCTGGACAATCCGACCGGTGGTTTTATTAGAGTTACTCGGATTGTGAGTAACTATGTCCGTGCTGCTCACGGGTGGTGACGGCTATCTGGGCTGGCCGACCGCCCTCAGACTGGCCGACCGCCTCGAGGACCGCATCGTCGCCGTCGACAACCTCGCCCGTCGGGACTGGGTCGAATCAATGGGCTCTGTCTCGGCCGTCCCGATCGACGATCCCGATACGCGGTACGACGCCAGACCGAACCTCAGCTTCGTCGAGGCCGACCTCGCCGAGCGTGACGCCGTCGACGAATTGCTCGCCGTTCACGAACCCGACACCGTCGTCCACATCGCCGCACAACCCAGCGCGCCCTACTCCCAGATCAACGGCGAGCGCGCGCTCTATACGCAGACGAACAACCTCTCGATGAACGTCAACCTCCTCCACGGGTTGAAGGAGAACCACCTCGCCGACACCCACTTCATCGAGACGACCACGACTGGCATCTATGGCGCCCCGCAGTTCACCATCCCCGAGGGCGGTGTCTCCGTCGAACGGGCAGATGGCGAAGACGACATCCCGTTCCCCGCGATGGGCGGCAGCTGGTACCACGCGGAGAAGTCCTTCGACAACGCCAACATGCGGCTCGCCGCCACCCAGTGGGAGCAACCCATCAGCGAGCTTCGGACCGCCATCGTCTACGGCACGGAGACAGTTGAAACCGAAGCCGAGGGCCTCCCCACCCGCTTCGACTTCGACTACTACTTCGGGACCGTCGTCAACCGCTTCTGCGCCCAGGCGGTCGCCGGCTACCCGCTGACAGTCTACGGTCGTGGCGAGCAGCGCAAGCCGATGATCAGCCTCAAGGACGCCGTCGAGAGCCTCGCCGCCCTCGTCGAGCAAGGCCACAGCGGCGACCCCGTCTCCGTCTACAACCAGGTCACCCGCCCGGTCGCCATCGTCGAGCTCGCTGAAACAATCGCCGAGGTCGGCGAGGAATTCGGCCTCGACGCCGAAGTCGAACACGTCGAGAACCCCCGCGACGAGGACGAGACCCACCAGATGGAGATCGAGAACGACCGGTTCATGGGTCTGGTCGGCTCCCAGCAGCAGACGCTCGAGGAGGGCATCCGTGAGACCCTCAGTTCGCTCGTCGACAACCGGAAGCGGATCACCGCCCGGGAGGACCGATTCCTCCCGGACGTACTCCAGGCCTAGGCAGGCCGGTCGCAAGCAAGGGGGTAGGCTTCTGTCGATGGGAAACCGTATCAGAGCAGGAACACCAGGACGCCTCCGGCGAGCGCAAGCGAGCCGAGAACGACACATACCGCCCAGAAGGCGACGCGCCGCACGGCTCGCATCAAGGCGCCGATCGTCGCGTAGCCGACGACGGCACTGACACCGAGTGCGACGACCAGCGACGGGCCGAGCGCGAGACCGCCTGCATCGATCCATGCCAGCACGCCGGCCCCGAGGGCCGCCGGGATCGAGAGCAGGAAGGACAGCCGGAACGAGCGTTCGCCCTCATACCCACGGAGCAGTAAGACGCTGATCGTCGTTCCGGATCGTGAGACGCCGGGGAGAATCGCCAGCCCCTGACCGACGCCCACGAGCACCGCGTCGACAGCGCCTGGCGAGGCCCGGCGGCCGACGTCGACGGTATCGGCCGCGCGCTGCAACACGCCGGTCACCACCAGGAGGGCACCGATGGCCGCGATGAACAGGCCGCCGGCGAGCGCCGACACGATGTCGACCAGCAGGACGTAGACGGTCACGCCAACAGCCCCCGAAATGAGCGTCGCCACCACGAGGAACCCGAGGTCGGTCGAGTCGGAGAACAACCCATCGGCCGGTCGCCACGCTCCCAGTTCACGTAGCAGGGCCACGATCTCGGTTCGGTAGTACGCGGTCGCCGCGAGCGCGGTCCCGAGGTGGAGGGAAAGCGCGTACCGGACCGCAACGGCCGGGTCGGCGCCCAGCGCTGCCAGAGCCAGCGAGACGTTCCCCTCGCTCGAGATCGGCAGCCACTCGAAGAGGCCCTGGAGGATCCCGAGGAGGATGGCCACGACGAGCGAGTCGGCCGCCATCATCCCGGCTCGCGGGGCGAGTGGGGTTAGGTGGTTCGGTCTGGTAGGGATTGCGGCGAACGTGGGACAGATTCCGCAATCTGGAGGCCAACGGTTTTGACGACCCGTGGCATAGACGACCACATCATGTCGTTCCTCATCGTCGGTGCTGGCCGGGTCGGCCTCCGCACGGCACGGATCATGGCGGAGGAGGGCTACGAGGTCGTGATGGTCGAGAAGGACGCCGATAAAGCCCGGCGCGCCCGCGACGAGGGCTTCACCGTCTTCGAGGGCGACGGGGGGAACGAGGACGTCCTGCTCGAGGCCGGCGTGGCCGACGCCGATGCGATCGCTGGCCTCACCGGCGACCTGAACACCAACTTCGAGGCCTGCATCGTCGGCGCGGAATTCGGCTGCCGCACCGTCCTCCGCATCGACGAGGACTACCGCGAGGAGATCTACGAGAAGTACGCCGACGAGGTGGACGAGATCGTCTACCCTGAACAGCTCGGTGCTTCGGGCGCGAAAACAGCACTGCTCGGGGGGAACTTCAACACGCTGGCGGACATCACCGAGGGCCTCCAGCTCCTGGCCATTACCGTTCCGGAGGGTGCGCCCGCGGTCGGCGAACGGGTGAATCGACTAGAGACCACGCTCGGTATCAAGGACGCTCGGGTCTACGCCCATGGCACGGGCCGCGAACCGATGGCGATCCCGCTGCCGGGGACGGCGGTTGCCGCCGGGGACCGGCTCGCGGTGATCGCCGAGCACGATGCCGTCGAGTCGGTTCGAGCGGCACTGCTCGGGACCGCGACGGCGTGAGTTGAGCCCATCGTCTGTGTGGAATCCGACCGACAACTCGCTACAGATCCCCGTCAATGTCATCTGAGGACCCGCCGGGCTGGGGCGCGCTGTTCGAACGAGCCGCGGCGTTTGCCATAGAAGAGACAACGATCAGGGAGGCCCTGAGTCGACGGCGCGAGGAAGCGCGGGAATGACCAACGAGGACTCAGTAGACCCCGGCCTGGCCCGGGTCGTCGCGGACGCTGACGTCCTCGCGGCCGACCTCCTGGTCGGTGGCGACGCCCGCGACGCAATCGACATCGTGCGGGCCCACTCGTGGGTGACGCTGGTTGCGGGGGAGCCGCTGCTGGCAGACGCTCAAGCCGTCATCGCCGAGCTGGCGGATCCGGGGCTAGCCTCGGACTGGCGAGGAACAGTCGAGACGCTCGTGACGCTCGTCGACCACGCCCCCGAGGATCACCCGGCCCTCGCGGCCGCGGCAGCGGGGGACGCGCGCCACATTCTCTCCCTCGATCCCAACCTTCGCTCGGCCGCCGCCGGTAGCGCAATTCGATCCCGGGTCGAGACCAGCGTCAAGCATCCAGCGGCGTTCGCCCGCCTGTTCGACCCAGCGGCGGTCTATCCGGTCGCGATCGGCGGTGCGTACCCTGGCCCCGACCGGGACCCACGCGAGTGACAGAGTCGGTTTTCCGATTATCAGTTCTGTTAACCGCGAGCCAACGTATAAGTTCTCGATGGCGCTTGCTCAATAAAGTCGATGTCGAACCCGAGAATCGCTCTGGTCGTCGCCGCGGCGATGGTGCTCGCGGTCCTCCCGGCGGCCGCGGCGCCGGCGACCGGTGGGGCGTCGGATTCGGCGGACGCCGGAGCCGCTACTGGAGTCCTCCCGCAGCAAGTGACCGCCGACGCGGACCTCCGCTCCGGCGAGACGTTCTGGCAGGGCCGGCAGCTCGCGCTCGATGCCTCGACCCTGGACGTCAACAGTCTCGCCGTCTGGCGCGTCACCGAGGACGGCCAGCTCAACCAGCAGGTCACGTCGGTCCAGGTCGGCGAAAACGGCACGGCCATCGTCGACACGTCCCGACTGGAGGGTCGGTACGTGCTCCGTGCCGGGGAGTCCCCGGTCTACGTTCAGGACGGGGCGTCGTATACCTCGAACGCGCCGGACGGGTTGCGCGTCACCCGTGACCGCAGTACCTTCCGGGTCACCACCCAGACACTCTCGACGGGCTGGTCCGATCCGACGGTCTACCCCGGACAGGGAACGACGCTGACCATCGAATCGAACCGGGAGAGTTCAGTCGTCGCCGTGTCGGGTGGCAACCTCTCGTTTTCGGCGCTCGAGACCCTCATTCCCGACTCGGCGTACGCGTCGAACTACGACGCCCGGAAGAACGACAGCACCCTCCTCATCGAGATCGGCCATTCGACGACGATCTCGCTGAATACGGCCCCCCTGGCACCCGGTGACCGAGACCTCACCCTCGACGTAGTCGACACGACGGCGCGCACGACCCCGACCTTGACCGTCAACGAACCCGGCGAGGCCCACATCAAATCCATCGAGCGACGCGAGCACGTCGGCGACGTCGTCGACGTCGAACTGGCCTGCAGCCACTGCTTCCTGGTCGTCGGGGGGGCCGGCCAGGGCATGCTTGACGTCGTCGAACTCAGCGACTCGAACGGTGACGGCAACGTCTCGCTCCGGGTAAACACACGGTACATCGGGATGGCCCGTGCCCAGGCCGACTTCCCCAACGACGTCTACGCGTACATGTCGCCGGAAGACAGCGTCAGCCGGTACGCCTCGAGTGACTCACTTGAGAGCACCGAGGAGGCCCTAATCACCTCGACCGTCGCCCTCTCCGACCTCCGTGAGGAGCTAGGGATCAGAGGTGGGGGTCGAACCAGCCCGGTCGAACCTGGCACGGTTCGGCTCACCGTTTCCAGCTCTGACTACCTCCTCCCCCGGTGGGACTACGGTGATCGACCGCCGACCGGCAGCACGTTGGTCGTAAAGGACGAGACCGACGTCGAGACCGTCGACCTCACGCCCCGGTCGCTCGATGGTGTCACGGCAATGGCGGCCCCACCCGAGAGTGGGTCGGCACCGACGGCCGCCGAACTCCGGAGAATGGTCGGGCCTCGTGACCGAGTGGCGTTGAACGACCGACTCGTCTTCCGGGTCGACGTCTCGGGGATCTATGGCTACCTCGCCGCCCATAGCGTGGACCTGGAGTCGATCGGCGACAACCGCGACGAGGGAATCCAGCTCCGCCTCGAACGCCTCGCCGAGGAGGGGACAGAGAACCCGCAGCAGCTCAACCTCGGCCAGACGGCCGCCAGCGTCGTCGCGGACCCGGCGAAGGACGACCTCTACCTCGTGTTCAAGACCGGTGGCACCGGGCGGACGCGGCTCCAGGCCGGCGAGTACCGCGCGACGTTCACGCTGGAGGGCGTGACCGCCCAAGATGACGAGTACTCGGCGACCGAGGCCCCCGATGGCTTCCCCTACCTCGCGGCCGGCGAGGAGTCCTCGGCCGACGCCACGGCGACGCTCGCCGAACCGGTCGGGAGCATCGAACGACCGGCGGCCAGCTCGGGGCCGAACCGGACCGAGAGTGGCATGCTCGAGGTCATGGGCACGGCCTCGGTAGCGCCTGGCTCCACGGTGACGGTCGTCGCCAGCGCCACGGAGTACGCCTGGGAGACGACGGCAACGGCCGAGGTGGAGGCGAGCGGGAACTGGTCGGCCGCCCTCAACCTCGTGGAGGCGCCCGGCCGCGAGTTCGACGTCACCCTCACCCGCGACGACACGCAGTTCGATTCGAAGATCTACACCGTCTACCCGCCCGCGAAGAACACGACGAGCGAGGAGAGCAGCTCGGGTGGCGAGGGCGGATCCAGTGGTAACGGTGGTGCGCAACCTGCCGCGCAGGGCGGACTGACCATCCCGGTCCTCGGCATCCAGCTCCCTGCCTTCAGTGACCTCGCCGGCTTGGCTGTCCCCGTCGGCGGCGGCATCGGGGGACTCGCGGTGGTCTGGATCAGCTGGAAGCTCGTGATCAAGCGGCTCCTGCTCTAGGGGCTAGCTGACCCTTTCTTCGCGGCGCGCCGGCTCGTCAGCCAGCCAGTCGGCGAGCTTCGCCAGCGCCCGGCCGCGGTGGGAGAGGGCATTTTTCTCCGCCCGAGCCATTTCGGCGAACGTCGTCCCGTCGTGCTCGAAGATCGGGTCGTAGCCGAATCCACCATCGCCACGCGGCGCGACGATCTCACCGGGCACTACTCCCTCGAACGTTTCGAGAGCATCACTGTCGCAATAGGCGACCACCGCCCGAAACCGGGCCCGTCGATCCTCTTCGGCCCGGGCGAGTTCCGAGACCCGCTCGATGCCCAACGTGTCGTCGACGTACGAGGAGTAGGGGCCGGGGAACCCGCCGATGGCGTCGATGAAGAGCCCGGAGTCGTCGACGATGACCGGCTCGCCGGCCGCCTCGTGGGCCTCGCGAGCGCCGTGGGCCGCGATTTCAGAGAGGTCGTCGCTCTGGATCTCGAGGTAGTCGTAGTCGAACTGGGCGAGCTCACCGACGACGTCGGCCAAGTACTCGCGCGCTTCGACCAACTTGCCCTCGTTGGTCGTGGCGAACCGGAGCATGGGTAGCGCCTAGGACGGTGGTGGAATAGTGATGCCGGTCCGTGTAAGCGACGATACAGCTACCTGTCTCGAGGGGAGTATGGGCCTATGGCACCGGTTACGATCACCATCTCGGAGGAAGCCCACGAGTTGTTGCTGGCGCATCAGCAGCGCGGCGAGTCAGTGAGCGACGTGATCCAGCGGGTGTTGCCTCGGACGGTCGATCCGCTCGAGTCCGCCGGTACGTATCCCGGTCTCGGGGCCGCTGTGGAGTCGGCAAAGGAGCGCATGAACGACGAGTTCAGCGAGGGCCCTGAATCGTAACGATCAGCCGACCGCCCGGAGCCACACTAGCGAAACAGTTACGAACGCCGCTAGTCGTCGACGACGACTTCGACCGGTTCCTCCTCAGATTCATCCTCCATCTCGCGATCGGCACCACGCTCGTTCCAGACGAGGCCGCCGACAACGCCCAAGGCGATCCAGGAGCGCCAGTTGGCCAGGTTCAGCGTGTAGCCCACGCCGAAGGGCTTCTCGACGAGCATGCCCTTGCCGGGCTGCCAGTAGGACCGGAGCATCCGGCGGAGCTTCGGGGGCTCGAAGTTGTACGGGATGCCGAACAGCGAACCAGATCGTGGTTTCTCTGCCATGTCAGGAAGTAGGCCGGCCAGGCTTAAGCCGGTTGTGGCCACTCACAGCCGTCGGGAATCGACATTCGGGCGATCGGCGTCGACGCTCAGCCTCCCACTGTATGCGAACGAGCCGTAGCCTATTGTCCGTGGAAACCGTCTGTTTCAGTGGCGATCCCTCGTGGCCCACAACGGCGAACGACTCGAACGTGGCCTTCGCGATAGCATCGCCGTCGTCTTCGTCCTCGGTCTCCGGTGGCGGAATCCCGGGGCCGTCGTGAATGCCGTCGTCGCCTACCTGGGAACGCACCTCCCCGCCGTCCTCGAGCGCGCGCTCGGCGCCGAACTCAGACCCTGGCAGCGGGTGTACATCGTGGCAGCGATGGCGGCTCATAGCGTGGGTATGCTGGGGCCATACGACGAAAACAACGGGTGGGATCACCTCACCCACGTCCTCTCGTCGAGCATCCTCGGAGGGGTCGTCTTCACACTGGCCCGGCGCCGTGACCGGCCGGCGGCGCCACGGGTCCTCAGTGCTGTCATCGGAATCGGCCTGCTCTGGGAGCTCCTCGAATACGCGATCCACGCCGTCGCGGACCGGCTCGGCATCGAGCCAATACTCGTTTCCTACAGCCGCTCTGATACTATCCTCGACCTCCTGTTCAACCTGGTCGGCGCGGTGCTCGTGATCGCGTTCGGTGACCGTGCGCTGAAGAATGTGATCGAGACCGATGAGTGACAGGTGGTCGAATCGTCTTTCGCGTACTCCGATCCCTCGGAGCTGGCTAGGTTGGTCGGGCGCCACCGTACCGACCCCGCCCCTCGATCTCGTCGAGCCGGTCGAGAACTGTCTGATCGCCGGCCGCTCCGTAGGCCTCACTGAGGGCTCGGCGTAAGGGGGCCGGATCGTCGACCATCCCCCCGAGGCTCTGGCCGAGGACGTGGAGATCCATGGCGAAGTCCTCGACATCGTCGGTGTGAAAGCCCAGGCCGAAGTCGATGAGGTAACAGCGATCCCCCGAGCCGTCGCCACCACGCCAGGACCCCCCCACTCGCACGTTCCGGGTCGTCGGGTCGCCGTGGACGAATCCGGCGGCGTGCAGTGACGCCAGGTGCTCACCTACGGCCCGTACGCGCGCCGCCGTCAGCTCCCCATCGAGGTCCGAAGCGCCGACCCGCTCGAGTCGGAGCTGGTGCTCGGCTCGGTCGACGTCGAGCACCACCGGTGTCGGCACACCGTGCTGTCGGGCCAATGCCAGCAGCCGGGCCTCGGCGGTCGTCCGTTCGCGACGCAGCCGGTCGTCGAGGGCCGCCTCACGGTAGGGCTTGGGCTGCCGCCGCTTCTCGACGACGTCGTCTTCCATCTTGACGAGGGCCTCTGCGCCACGGACCTCGGTCGTGTCGACCGGGCGTGTCGCCACCGGCGACGGTGACCGCCAGGTGACGGGCACGTCGTCGGGTCTGAAGTTCGGCCGGACTCGGGAGGTTTCGATGTCGAGCGTATCGCCCGCTTCGTACATCTTCGCCCCGAGGACCGCGATCATGCCGGCGTTGTCTCTGAGGAACCGAGATTCCGGCGCGAAGAAGCGGGCACCTCGGGCCTCGCACATCTCGGCGAGCATCGACTGGAGCCGCTCGTTCTGCCCGACGCCGCCACCGAGAACGAGCTCGTCGCTCCCCGTCAGCGAGAGGGCGCGCTCGGCGACTTCGGTGAGCATGGCGAACATCGTCTCCTGCAGGGAGAAGCAGAGGTCGGCGACGAGCCCGTCGGCTTCGGCTGGACTGGGGGCGGGTCTGGCAGCCCTGCCATCATCCACGGCAGTGTCGTAGGCGTCCTGGGCCGCGCTCGTGAGCCCCGCGAAGGAGAAGTCCATCCCCTTGACGACGTAGGGCAGATCGACGTACGTCCCGTCTCCGGCCGCTTGCTCGACCTTCGGGCCACCGGGGTGCCCCCAGTCGAGGTGTCGGGCGAACTTATCGATCGCGTTCCCGACCCCGGTGTCCATGGTCTCGCCGAGGACCCGGTACCGGTCGCCCCGGTAGGCCAGGACGTGCGCGTTCGCGCCACTGGCGTTCAGGCAGATCGGATCGGCGAAGCCGGACCGATGGCGACCGATCTCGGCGTGGGCCACCATGTGGTTGACGCCAACGAGCGGGACATCGAAGGTCAGCGCGAGGGACCGGGCCGCCGTCCCACAGATCCGGAGGCACGGGCCGAGGCCCGGGCCGCGGGAGAACGCGACAGCGTCGGGCGGGCCATCCATCGACGCCAGGATCGACCGGACGACACCGGGCACGGCCTCCTGCATGTGCTCGGCCGCCTCCCGCGGGTGGATGCCACCGCTCTCGGGCACGTACGGGTCGGACTCGATGCGCACGGAGTCGTCCGCATCGTCGTAGATCGCCGCACTCGCCGCCCAGGCGGTCCCCTCGATACCGAGGACGCGAGTCATCCGGCGATCCCTCGTGCCGTCATCGGTTGTCTCTCAACAAATCGCCGGGGGGACGAAAAGACGACTTCGGTCCTCCGCTGCGGTCGGGTCGGAGCAACCGGAGGAGAGACGCTGGTGGCAAAAGAGAGGGTGGTCTCGGAGAAACGCTCATGGCAACAAGACCCGAAGGATCGCCGTCGGCATGAGCACCCCGGCAATTGAATGGCTTCAGTACGCCAGGGAGGATTTAGCAGTGGCTGACGAGCTCGTCCCAGACCACGACGCCATTGCTGCGTACCATGCCCATCAAGCGGCAGAGAAGGGCCTGAAGGCGCTGCAGATCCACCGCGACGGCGAGCATGATCTGACACACGATCTTGTCCGTTTATTCCGCGTGCTCGATGTGCCTGAAGAGTTTCAATCTGCACTAGAGGATTTAAATCCGGCCGATACCGCCGCTCGGTATCCGGATGCTGACCAAGTGCACCTTGACAACCCAGCAGAGACAATTGGGCAGGTAGGTGAGCTCCTCGAATGGATAGAGACACGATTGACCGAGTGAGAGAGAACCTCTTCAACACGGCTGAAGCCGTGAGCTATAGCCTGCGGGAGGTCATCGTGTTTGGGTCACGAATACGGGAGGATTATCGGCCCGAGAGCGACGTGGATGTGCTCATCGTTTCTTCTGACTTCGAGGGGGTCAAGCCGTACAAACGGCCGAGAGCGTTCTACCGGGGCTGGGACTATGAAGCCTTGCCGGACCCTGAGTTCATCTGTTTGACGCCAGAGGAATTCGAGGTTCGCCAGCAACGGAGCCCCCACATCGTCAGGACGGCCGTCGAGGAAGGGATCTCCTTAGCGTAGATCAGCCCTTAGGAAGGCACCAATGATTCGGCGCACCTGGACCACCTCGGTTCGACGACAGCCCGGGGCCATACGCTAGAAGGAAAAGGACGAATTCAGTCAGGCGTCAGCGCCAGCTCGTCCAGCCGCCGTCGACGACGAGCGACTCCCCCGTCACGTAGGCCGCGAGGTCGCTCGCGAGGAACACCGCTGCGCCCGCGATGTCTTCGGGCTGGCCGTAGCGGCCGAGCGGGACCATCGCGGTGAACTGCTGCTCCTGCTGTGCGGCGGCCTCGGGATCGCCCCCCTCGCCGCCGATCATCGTCTGGATCCCGCCCGGGTGGATGGCGTTCACCCGGATGCCCTGCCCGCCGAAGCCGTGGGCCAACGAGTAGGTGAGCATGGTCAGCCCGCCCTTGGAGGCGGCGTAGGTCGGCCAACCACCGTTGCCGAAGAGCCCGGCGATGCTCGAGATGTTGATGACGCTCCCGCCGTCACCGCGCTCCACCATCCGGTTTATCGCGGCCTGGGCGCCGAAGTAGGCGCCCTTGAGGTTGATGTCCATCATCCGCTGGTAGTCGTCCTCCGTCACCTGGAGGAAGTCCTCACCGTGCCAGATGCCGGCGTTGTTGACCATGATCGAGACGCCGCCGTAGGCCTCGGCGGCCTCGACGGCAGCCTCGAGGTCCTCGAGGCGCGTGACGTCGCACTCGACGAACGTCGCCGCGGCGTCGGTGTCCTCGGCGATCGCTTCGTGCGTTGGCCGGCCGCCTTCCTTCGGGTCCTCGCGGACGTCGGCGACGACGACGTCGGCGCCGTGCTCGGCAAGGGCCATCGAAATCCCGCGGCCGATGCCGGAACTCCCACCCGTGACGACGGCAGCGTTGCCTGCTAAGAGTGTCATGGCAGAATCACCCCAATCGTAGCCGCGGGACGGTCAAGAGGCTGCCGTGGATTCCCGCCGGCTGGGACGACCGTCGCCGAAGGGAACGGGAAGGGGCCAGGCCAGCAGATCACCGCAGACGGCCGGTCGGACATCGCCTAGCTTTTAGCACCGCCCTACCGTGGTCGCAGCCGATGGACGTCCGCCAATTCGCCGACGATCACTGGCTTGCGCTCTATTTGCTCGCGGACTTGGTGATCTTCCTCGTGGCCGTCCTCCTCTGGAAGCCGGGCACGCGTGGGTGGGCCGCTGGCGTATTCATGGTCTCGCTCATCCTGTTCCTCGCCTTCCTTGGGTCGCTGTTCAGCGGGTTGATCATCGACGATGGATCGGCCGAATGGTAGCCAAGCGATCGACCCGGCACATCGGCAGTCTCCCAATGCACCCGGAACCGTTGCCGGTCGCCCGTGACCTGCTAACAGGGCATTAATGACGTCTGGTCACGGAGACAAACCGCCAATGTCCACAGCCTCTGTAGAGGAGATGGTCCAAGAAGCCGACAGTCCGGTCCAGCTGTTACGGACCAACGTCGACGCGTTCTCGATGGACGTCCACTTCCCCGCGATCCCCAACGAGGTCACGAACTGGATCGAGGAACAGCGGGCGATCATCGAAACCTGTGCGCTGGGCGACCTCTCCCACCACATGGAGACCGTCCACGCCGAGGGGCCAGACGTCCTCGAGTTCTTCCGTGACTTCTCCGTGAACAGTTTCGAGGAGTTCCCCGTCGGCAAGGCCAAGCACATCGTCGTCTGCAACCAGCGTGGCGAACTCTTCGGGGACGGGCCCCTCCTCCGCCTCGATGAGAACGAGTTCTGGGGCGTCCCCTGGGGGGCCGAACGGTGGCTCGAGTTCCAGCTCGAGAAGGGTGACTACGACGTCACCGCCACCTGGGATCCACCGACGGCACAAAAGGACGGCGGCGACCCCGAGACGTTCATCTACCAGGTGCAGGGGCCGACTGCCTACGACACGCTCTCTGAACTCACCGACGCAAACATCCGCGAGATTCCGTTCTACCGGTTCGAGGAGATCGACCTCGCCGGGCGCCCGGTCCGCGCGTTCGGCCACGGAATGTCCACACAGCCGGGCTTCGAGTTCCACGGCCCCTGGGAGTACGCCGCGGAGATCAAGGACGCCATCCTCGAAGCCGGTGCGGCCCACGGCATCAAGCACCTGGGCTCGAAGGCCTACAACTCCCAGTCCGTCCGGCTAGGGTGGATCGGCGCCGGGCCGCCACCGATCTTCGACATGGACGAGATGCAGGAGTTCCGGGAGTATCTGGGGCCGGACACCCGCGAGGCGAACTTCTCGATCGAGGGGAGCTACGAGTCCGAGGACATCCGGGACTACTACATGCGACCCGAGGAGTACGGCTTCGGCAAGCTCGTCAGCTTCGACCACGACTTCGTCGGCCGCGACGCCCTGGAGGAGCGGATCGAGAATCCAGCGCGGCAGTTCGTCTCCCTGCTCTGGGATGACGAGGCCATGGTGGACATCTACGGAACTCTCTTCGAAGACGCGGAACCGAACAAGCACTTCGAACTACCGAGACACCGCGTCGCGAACTCGGCGTTCGACCAGGTGCGGAAGGATGGCGAACTGGTCGGCCTCGCGCGCCGCCGGTCCTACCAGCCGGACATCCGCGGGATCGCCTCCTTGGCGATCGTCGACACCGAGCACGCCGATCCCGGGACCGAGGCCACCGTCCTCTGGGGCGAGGGGCGTGACTCGCCGAACCCCCGAATCGAGGACCACGAGCCCCGGGAGATTCCAGCGACGGTGTCTACGGTCCCCTACACCGAAGATCTGCGGAAATCGGCCGGCGAATAGGATAGAACGGACAGTCGATCTACCCCGACTACGCGTTCACTGTGGATGCCAGCAGTGAGGGCACTGTGATGGCGACGATTCCAAGGACGACGAGTATCGCGCCAATAACCACGCGCCGGTCAACCCGCTCGATATCGCCCATGAACAGATAGGTGACGGACAGGGCGACCAGTGGAGACGTCCCCGAGAGGACGGTCACGATCGCCACCCGGCCGTAGTCGAGGCCGACGAAGAGGCTCGTCAGTCCCATCGCCCCCAGAACCCCGGTCAGGACGAAGTAACCAAGCGCTCGACGGGGAACGTCGAAGAGTGACTCGCGGCGCCGCATGACAACGAACCCGAGGATTCCCACCAGTGCGGCGGTCTCGTTGAGTGCGGCGCCCTCGATCGGGGTCGCCGTCGTCGTCGTGAGTCCGTAGCGCCGAATCACGCTGCCCGCACCGTAGGCCAGCCCCGCGAGGATCGGGAAGGCGAGGTCCCGACGGGACCACCCCTCGAGATCACCACCACGAGACAGCGAGAGCGCGACGAGTCCGGCGATGACCGTGAGGACCCCCACGACTTGGATCGGAGTGATGACTTCGCCGAGAACGAAGAAGGCCAGGATAGTCGCGAAGAGGGGATTGCCAGAGATGATGGAGGAATTGATGCTCGCACCAACGCGATCGACACCCGCGTAGTTCGAGATGCGGCCGATCGCTGTCCCGATGAAGCCGGCGGCGATGAACACGAGGTAGCCGTTCCGTGTCAAACCCGGGGCGAACTGGCCGACGCCGTTCGTGACGAGTTGGATCCCCCAGAGGAACACGAACCCGGTCACGACGACGATGAGCGCGACCACGAGCGGGCTACCGCCATAGCTCAGTCCGCGCTTGGAGACGACCGGGGAGAGCCCCCAGAAGAGAGCCGAGAGCAGGCCGGCCACGATGGCGATCGATTCCATGGGTCGCTATCCGATGGCCACGGCGGTTGCCTCCGTTCTGTTCATGCCAAACAGCCGCGGGCGCTCGTTCACGGCCAACTGCGCTGACCGTCGACGAGGTGATGTTGGCGCTGCAAGCAGGTGCTAGCGAAGGCGGTCTGAAGGGTGTAGCACAAGACAGCGTCCTCCTGGGCTGCCCGTGCCCTCACTTCCACTCGGTGTAGCCACAGGCCCCACAGTGGAGCCGGTCGTCGTGATCGGCGAGAAACGTGTCCTCGCAGCGTGGGCATCGCTCCTTCTCCGTCGTGCCGTCGTCGTTGTAGTACTCGTTTCGGGCCATCTACTCCTCCTCGTCGTCGGCGTCCTCGTCTGAGGCTTCAGCGGCTTCCTCGTCAGCCTCGGTGTCCTCCTCAGCGGCCTCCTCGGCTTCCTCGTCCTCAGTGGCTTCGTCAACCGGCTCTTCATCGACGTCGGGCTCGGCAGCCTCCTCCACGTCATCCTCTGGCTCGGCTTCGACGTCCTCGCCGATCTTATTTCGGGCGAGCATATGCTCCTGCTCGACGTCCATAGCGAAGTCCGGGCCCTGGTAGACTTTCGCCTCGCCGATCGTCTCGCGCATGCCGAACTTCGTGTCGAGCTTGCGGACGACGACCTCGTCGGCGCTCTTGTTCAGACGGGCGGCTAAACTGTCTCGTACGGCGAGCCGGTCGGGGCTCGCTTCGGCGTGGCTCACGCGGAACCGGACGTCAGTCCGGTGGAGCATGGGGTTCTCCTCCTCGGAGATGACGGTGATTTCCATGGTCAGTTGACCCAGAGTATCGCCGAGACGCGCAAAAGGATTTCGAAGCCGCGGTCGGGGAGACGACACAGCGTGGCTCCCCGAGGCGGTGAATCAGAGGCGGGCTTATGCTTCTCGGCGGCGATGGTAGCATATGCCCCAGTCTGATCCCTTTCACCAAGAGACGCCCTTCGAGTACGAATGTGTAGACTGTGGGAGCCGGGTCCGAGCCGAGCAGCACCCGGGCGAGTGTGAGAACTGCGGTGGCGCGATGCAGGACGTCTCGATCTCGAGGGAGTAGCGGTCGCTGCAGGCCAGGTTACGCCGTTCACTCCGTCGATAGGAGTGCCATCGCCCGGTCGATATCCCCCTCCATCCGCCGAAGGAGGGCCACTGCCCGATCCCTGGCCTGCGAAGTCACCTCGACCAGCACCATGCCCGCACCGGGCTGCCCGTAGACGACGCTGGCGCCGTCCGGCACAGCTACGAGGGCGGGAAGCGTCGCCAGGTCCTCTTCGCCATCCACGAGGATGCGGACTGGACCCGCTGACGCCACCGCATCGACGAGCGCCGAAAGCAACTCCTCGGTGAGCGTCGCCGCCGGGTTCTCGACCATGACATCGGGTTCACCGAGCGCCGCCTGAATCCGATCGTCGACCGCCGACCGCTCGGTCAACTCGTCGACGATCGAGACGTCGGGCGATCTGCCCGCCACCTCTAGATGGTACGTCACCACGTCGCCCACGGCGATCAACGGCGAGCCAGCCTCGGCCAACAGCGCCTGGGCGTCCTCGAACACGGGCCCCATCGGGTCCTTCAGCTCGCCACGGAGCGCATCAGGAAGGCGAAGTAAGACCGTCGCCATCGGCCCCGGACGGTCAGCGGACCTTCAGCGCGTACTTGCCCGGCTCGGTGACCTCCATCTCCTTCGCGATCTGGGAGGTCTCCGGGTGGGTGATGATGACGTAGCCGCTCCAGTCCTCGGTGAGGCTGGAAGAGCCACACTTCGGGCAGGTCTCCGCACCGGCCTCCTCGATCACCGAGTGGCAGTCCCGACACACCAGCCGGGTGCGGGCCATCAGTCGGTCGCCTCCTGCTCGGCTTCGCGCTCCTCGCGCAGCCACCCGTGCTTGCCGAGGCCCGGCTGCTTGGCGGTGAGACCGATCTTCGACTCGCGGGGGTTCCGCTCGTCGATACTCTTCGTGACGATCCGCGAGCGGACCGCGTCCTCTTGGCCGAGGATCTTATCGGTGTCCCGGGAGGAGAGCTGGCTGTTCTCCCCGTCGTAGGAGAGGTACTCGTCGGAGATCTGGGAGACGTGGAGCAGCCCGTCGATCGGCCCGATGCCGACGAAGGCGCCGAACTCGACGACCTCGACGACGGTCCCGTCGACGACTTCCTGCATCTGCGGGTCGAACGTGATCGCGTCGAACTCCGCCTCGTAGTAGACGCCGGGCCGGTTCGGGAGGACGGCACCGTCGCCGATGTCGTGGACCTCGGTGACGCTGACGACGCTGCCCACCCCCTCGTCCATGCGGCCCTCCAGCTTGTCCTGCAGGAGCTCCTTGACCAGCTGCGGGGTGACGTCCCCCAGCCGCTCGGGTGGTACCTCGACCGTGTCGATCAGACGTGCGCGCTTGTACATGCTGTGAGTGTGGTGGGTGGCTGGCGTGTGGTCCGTCGTGGGGTCCTCAGGGCCGAGCGATGGCGAGCGTGTTCGTCCCGCGGAGGCCCACGACGGGAACCCCGACCGTCTGGAGCCGCTCGCGGAGCGGTCCGTCGTTGGTGACGACGTAGTCGACCGCGCCCGATCGGGCGAGGTCGACCAGGGCGTCGTCGCCGTTGTCCGCCTCGGAGTCGATGATTCGACACCGATCCCGCGCGAGATCCCGTCCGACGCGGGCCGCCCGGGCTTCCCGACTGCCGCCGTCGGCGAGCCGCGAGAGCTCGGTGAGGACCGCTCGCGGCGTCACGAGGTCGGCGCCCGGGAGCAGCCGGTCCAGTTCGTCGAAGACCCGGACGTCGAGCTCGACCGGCATCATGAGCGCGTTGGCGTCCAGCGCCACGACGGGCATTCCTACCCCCCTCGACGGTCCGGACGGCCATCAGTCGCTCGTTTCGGCCGCGGGAGACAGCGTATGCCGCCAGGACGGCGGTACGGGGTCCGACCATGCTCACTCCACGAGGGTGCCGACCCCGATGAGTCGCCAGCGGGCACCGACCCGTCGGTTGATCGCGATCTTCGAGCCGACGGGAGCGCACACCGGCCGCTTCAGCTGGACGTCGCACTCGTCGCCCCGGGCGCTCGTGACCGATCCGACGGTCGTCGCCGTCCCGACGGTGAGCATCAACGGCTCGCCGGTCGAGATCTCGTCGACCGTCTCGCCCGCCTCTGCGCCGACGACGCGCTCCAACAGGTCGACCTCCATCGTGAAGGTGTCCCAGGTGGGTGGAAGGGTGCCCGGCGGGCCGGCGATCTGGCCGGCGAGTCCGTCACCCTTCGTGAGGCCGGGGTCGAGGCCGGTGCCGACACCGAGCAAGCCGCCGGGGGTCGCCGAGTCGACGAACTCGCCGCCGGCCTGCAGCGACCGGATGGTGGTCTCGATCTCGCCGTACTCGCCGTCGACCTCCCGGCCGGGCCGGAGCTGGATCTCGTCCTCGACGGCGAGTTGGCCCTGGGCCAGGCTGCCCCCGACCACGCCGCCGACCAGGTCCTCCCAGGTGGTACCGGGCTTGTTGATGTCGAAGCTTCGGGCGACGTACATTCGGGCGTCGGCCTCGGGGTCCCGCTCCGGCGTCGGGATCGTCTCCTCGATCGCTTCGATGAGGTAGTCGACGTTGACGCCCCGCTGGGCACTCACGGGCACGATCGGCGCGCCCTCGGCGACGGTGCCCTCGACGAAGTCGAGGATCTGTTCGTAGTTCTCCCGGGCGGCCTCGCGGTCGACCAGGTCGATCTTGTTCTGGACGACGACGACGTTCTCGATCCCGATGATGTCCAGCGCCATCAGGTGCTCCTCCGTCTGGGGCTGGGGCACCTGCTCGTTGGCACCGACGACGAGGATGGCGCCGTCCATGATCGCCGCGCCCGAGAGCATGGTCGCCATGAGCGTCTCGTGGCCCGGCGCGTCGACGAACGACACCGTGCGGAGCACGTCCGTCTCGACGTCGTGCTCCTCACAGGTCTCCTCGACCGTGTACGCGTCCGGGCCCTCGCACTCGGGACAGCGCCGGAGCGTGGCGTCGGCGTAGCCGAGCCTGATCGAGATACCGCGCTTCATCTCCTCGGAGTGCTGGTCGGTCCACTGGCCGCTCAGGGCCTGGACCAACGTGGTCTTCCCGTGGTCCACGTGACCGACCAGGCCGATGTTCACCTCCGGTTGCCGATGGTCGTCGTCCGTCACAGTTTGACTCCGTAGTAACCGCTCGGGATTCGACCCGAGCGACAGATAAACCTACTGTTCTCGGTTCGGGCGCGGGGGTGAGCGGCGGCCTCCTTCGGGGCACAGGGCGCGTCCCCCCGGCTTATTTACCGGGGGCCCGTCCGTAGGAGTGATGGACCAGCGACAGACCCGCCGAGCGTACCTCGCGGGGTTCGCAGCCGCCGCCCTGGGTGGCATCGCTGGGTGCCAGTCGATCGAGGAGATCATCCCGACCCCGACCCCCACCCCGACGGAGACGCCCACCCCAACCGACACACCGACCGCGACCCCGACAGAGACGCCGACCGAGACGGAGACACCCGAGGAGACCGAAACGCCCACCGCCACCGAAGAACCCCCCGAGCCGGCCGGCTGGCCGATGTTCCGGCTGGACGCCGCCAACACCGGGTTCACCACCGCGAGCGGCGTTCCCGGTTCGCAGGTTCGGGCCCGGTGGACGAAGCGTGTTGGCGGGTCGACGGAGTCCTCACCGGCGGTGGTCGACGGCACGATCTACGTGGGCTTCGACGCCGGCATGGCGGCATTCGCCACGACCGACGGCAGTCAGCGGTGGTCGGTCCCACGGCCCTCCCCTCGGCGGTCGTCGCCAGCCGTCATCGAGGGCGAGATCTACGCCGGGGCAGAAGGGTCGAACGCCGGCATCTGGTCGATCCAGGCCGACGGCGGCGCCAGACGCTGGACGTTCCAGCAGTCCGGCTCACGGTCCTCCCCGACGCCCGTCGGCGACACCGTCTACGTTGGAACCAACGATGCCATCGTCGCGTTGAATCGGGCCGACGGCCGGGAACGGTGGTCAGTCGGCGACGGGCGGACGTTCCTCGCGACGCCGGCCGTCGTCGACGGGACCGTCTACACCGCGACCCAAGGGGGACGGGTGTACGCGCTCGACGCCGCCGATGGCTCCCAGGAGTGGTACGTCGACATCCGGGGTGGCGTCCAATCGTCGCCGGCGGTCGTGGACGGGACGATCTACCTCGGCTGCGACGACGATCACCTGTACGCGATCGACGCGACCGACGGGTCGGTGTTGTACCGGTTCGAGACGCTCGGTGATGTCGTGTCGGCTCCGGCCGTGGCGGACGGGACGGTCTACGTGGGCAGCAACGACGGGCGACTCTACGCCGTCGACGCCGATTCGGGTCAGCGGCTCTGGCGCTTCGAGACGAACGGGGACGTCCGCTCGTCGCCGGCGGTGACGGCGGACTCGGTCTACTTCGGCAGCACGGACGGCCGAGTGTACGCCCTCGACCGGACGGACGGCACCCAGCGGTGGTCCTACCGCGCCAACGACGACGTGATCGCCTCGCCAACGGTCGTTGACGGGTCGGTGTACGCCGTCGACACACTGGGCTGGCTCCACGCCCTCGAGTCCCCTGGATAGCTGGCTCACCCGGCCGTCGCGTTTGATGACATCGAGTGGCGAGTGCCGGCACAGGGGTTTTGTACCGATACATTCAAGAATTAGACTAGTCTAAACATCGGCATGACACACCGAGTCAAGCCACGGAGGGAGCGAACCTAGCCGTGGGCCCGATCGACTACGAACGCGCCCGGCAGGTGACCGAGACCCTCGAGCAGCGACTGGTGTCGGCGATCCGCAACGATCCAGTCTCTCGCCGAACAGTCCTCGGCGGGATGGCCCTCGCCGCGGGCGCCGGGACCGCCGGCGTCGCAGGCGCGAGCGGTGGAAGCGGCCACACCCACGCGAGGGAGCACGGCAACTTCGGCGCCGTCGGCGAGTACTCGGGGGACCGCTTCGACCCCTACGAGTTCCTCCGGGACTTCGACACCGGCGAGATCGTCGGCACCGACGACGACGGGCGACCGATCCGCGAGTTCCAACTCGACGCCGTCGACGTGCCGATGGAGGTCGCCCCTGGCATCCAGTTTGCGACCTGGGCGTTCAACGGCCAGGTCCCCGGCCCGACCCTCCGGGCGATCGAGGGCGAGCTGATCCGCGTCCGCTTCCAGAACGGGAGCGACCACGCCCACACGATCCACCCCCACGTGAAGAACCTGAACCCGGCCATGGACGGCATCCCGCAGAACGGTCCGGGGGTGCTCGACACCGGCGAGTCGTTCACCTACGAGTGGATCGCCCAGCCCGCCGGCTTCCACTTCTATCACTGCCACTCACTGCCGCTGAAGGAGCACATCCACCGGGGCCTCTACGGTGGCCTTCTCGTGGATCCGGACCCGGACCGGGTCCACGCGCGTCCGGAAGAGTACGCGCCGTACCACGCGAGCCAGATCACCACCCAGCTCCGCGACGAGATGGTCGCCGAGGCCGAGACGCGGAACCACGAGTACGCCGCCAACGACGGCGTCGACGAGCTCGTCATCGTGATGAACGGCTTCGACACGAACTTCGACGGCGACAACGAAATCTACGCCGCGAACTCGCGAGCGTTCGCCTACGGCGTCGGCCGGACCGACGGAAAGGGCAACTGGGCGCCCGGCGAGACGAAGTACCCCATCCAGATCGACCGGAACCAACGGGTGCGGGTCTACCTGCTGAACACGACCGAGTTCGACCTCATCAACTCCTTCCACACCCACTCGCAGTTCTTCGATTACTACGACCACGGCACGACGCTGGTGCCCACCCACGACACCATCGACACGATCATGCAGTGCCAGGCCCAGCGCGGTATCGTCGAACTTGACTACTCCGATCACCAGCCGGGGCTCTACATGTTCCACGCCCACCAGTCCGAGTTCGCCGAGCTCGGCTGGATGAGCTTCTTCGAGGTGGTCTGACGTGAGCGACGACGGCGGTCTCTCTAGCGTGTTCGAGGACGACGAGGAGCGGCCCCTCGGGCTCCCGCGGTGGCTCGCTGCAGTGCTGCCGCTCGTGCTGCTCGCCGTGCTCATCGTCGCCTTATTCCAGTTCCCGGTCTTCGGCGACGTGGCGTACGGCCAGCCGCTCCCGGACGTGTCGATCACGCACTCGACGTTGAACGACGACCAGGTGGTCCTCCACGTCACGAACAACGGGCCGGACTCGGTGACGGTCAGCCAGGTGCTCGTGAACGACGCCTACTGGAACTTCACCATGCTCCGGGGTGGCGAGGCGGTCTCCACGCTCGGGCCGGCCCAGAGTGCCCGCGTGGTCATCCCCTACCACTGGCAGCCGGGGTGGGACCTCCACATCGCGCTCGTCCTCGCCGACGGGGCGACGTTCCCCCACACCATCCTTGCACCCCAGGCGACGCCGGGGGTGACGCCGGGCGTCCTCGGGACGCTCGCCGTGATCGGCCTGCTCGTCGGGGTGATTCCGGTCGCCCTCGGCATGCTCTGGTTCCCGGTCATGCGCGGACTCTCGGACCGAGCCCTCCACGCCGTCCTGCTGTTCGCCGCGGGCGTTCTCGCGTTCCTCGCCTTCGACGCTGGCTTCGAGGCGTTCGAGGTGGCGGCGGCGGTCCCGGGCGCATTCGAGGGGGACCTGCTGGTCGTCCTGGGGATCGTCGGCGCGGTGTTACTCGTCCAAGCGGTGTCGGCCCGAGACCGGGGTGGTGAGGACGGCGGCCCGTCGCCGCTCCGCGTCGCCTACCTCGTGGCCCTCGCCATTGGCCTCCACAACCTGGCCGAGGGGCTGGCCATCGGGAGCGCCTTCGCCCTCGGTCGGGCGTCGCTCGGCGCGTTCCTCGTGGTCGGCTTCATGGTCCACAACGTCACCGAGGGGCCGGCCGTGGTGGCGCCCTTGACCGAGAGCAAGCGCCCGAACGCCTGGCACTTCGTCGCGCTCGGCGCGTTGGCCGGCGCACCCGTCATCCTCGGTGGCTGGATCGGCGGCTTCGCCTTCTCACCGACGCTCGGAGCGTTCTTCTTGGCGATCGGCGTGGGTGCCATCCTCCAGGTCGACTGGGAGATCGCCGCGATGGTTCGGCGGGACGGGCGGCTCGGCACGCCGACGAACATCCTCGCCGCGCTCGTGGGCTTCGCCGTCATGTACGCGACGGACCTGCTGGTTGTTCTCTGAGCGGTCAACTCCACCCGCAGGTCTTTGCCGTTGGGTGCCCTTACCTAAGATGATTCAGAGGTTCCGATGGATTTCACCGGCGACGGGGTCGTCATCGACAAACCGCTGAACGATCTCGATAGGTTGACGCTCGACGTGGTCGGCACAGTCGAGTCAGCCGGGATCGAATACGCCGTCGTGAGCGGGTACGTCGCTGTGCTATTCGGGCGGGCCCGGGCGACCGAAGGCATCGACGTAATCCTGGGGAACATCGACCAGGAGTCAGCGAACACGCTCGCAACCGAACTCTCTAACGCGGGCTACTGGGGCCCAGCGATGCCGCTTGAGGACCTCTACTCGACGCTCTCCGATGGGTTGCCCATTCGCATGGCCGAGGAGGGACATCGAGTGCCGAACGTCGAATTGAAGCTCGCCACCGACGAGTATGACAGCGCATCTATCGCTGACGCGATAACCGTTCGTCTGCCAGAGGGGAGCGTAAGGATCGCGCCGATCGAGCTCCAAATCGCGTATAAGCTCGGAATGGGGGCCCAGCGAGACTTCGAGGATGCCCTCTACCTCTACGAAGTTGCGGGACGAACCCTTAACCGCGACGCACTCGAATCGTATGTGAGGGACCTCGGCGTCGAGGAAGAATATGACGAGCTCAGAGCCGCTTGATGCCAAACACGCCCGAAACCGCGCCGAGCGGCGGCGCCAGATCCAAGAGTGGGCAGCATACGTCAGAACGCACCCAGACGGGGACTGGGGATCCCAGGTGAACACTATCGTCGATGCCCAGTTGCAGTCGGCTCGGCACTATGAAGACGAGCGTCCCGATGTCCACCGACTGCGCAAGCACAAACACTCGGACGGATGACGTCGGGGGAAGCCCAGTCCCACGCACCACAGGGGGCCGGGTGACGGTCCTTTCAACGAGGACCGTCGACAGTTAGATCCCAGCGAGTTCGTTCCGAAGCGGCGTACCGGACTCCCAAGCCTGGAGATTCGCGGCGAACAGGTCGATGAAGCGCGGGACGAACGCGTTCGAGCGGCCGGCCACGTGGGGCGTAATCAGCACATCGTCGCGGTCCCAGAGCGGTGAGTCGGTCGGGAGGGGCTCCGTCTCGAAGACGTCGAGGCCGGCGGCCCCGAGGGCACCGGCGTCCAGGGCCGCGAGGAGCGCGTCGGTGTCGACCACCGGCCCGCGGGAGACGTTGACCAGGACGGCGGTCTCGGGGAGTGCCTCGAGGATGGACGCGTCGACCAGCCCGCGGGTGTCGTCGGTGAGCGGGACGCAACAGACCAGCACGTCCGTTTCGGGGAGCAGCGGGGGCAATCCCGCCGGGCCGACGACCTGACCCGCCGCCAGGCAGCCATCGTAGTCCTCGGGATCCCGCTTCACGCCGGTCACCGTCATCTCGAAGGCCAGCGCCCGGCGTGCGACGGCCTCGCCGATGTTCCCGAGCCCGAGGACGGTCAGTGAATCGCCGGCGAGGTCGGTGAGTCCAGAGAGCTCGGAGCGGTCCCACCGGTGGCGGCGCTGGTCCTCGAGGAATCCCGGCAGGTCGCGGTTGATCGCGAGGAGGAGAGTGAACGCGTGCTCCGCGACGGTCTCGCTGTGGAGGTCGCCGGCGTTGGCGAACGCGATCCCACGCTCCTGGAAGGCGTCAAGAGGAAATGCCGCATAGCCCGCACTCGTCGTCTGTACCCAGTCGCCCGCGTCGAGTGCATCCAGGAACGCGTCGTCCCACAGTGTGGGGTTCGTGACGAAGACGTCCGCCCTCGGGAGGGCCTCGAGAACCACCTCACGATCGGCCACCTCGATGACCTCGAGAGCAGGCCGACGTTCGCGGATCGCCGCCGCGATGGGGAGGTCGTGGCGGACGAGGACGACCGTCATGGTCGGAGTGGTGGTGGTCGGGGCAATAGGCGTTCTCCTCCACCAGGGCCCCACGAGGCGGCGGGATTTCGCGAGACTGCGACGAAGTCGCTCGACCAGAACGTTTAGGCATCCGACCCGACGACGTCGGACGATGCGGCGACGGCGATTCCTCGAGGTGGGTACCCTCGGCCTCGGTGCCCTCTCGGGATGCGGCCAGCAGCAAGCGACGGACGATTCGGGGACACCAACCCGTTCGACACCGGTCTGGACACCCCGCCCGGGACCGACGTCGCTCCCACCGGCAGAGGTCCTCGGTGCGACCCATTCGAACGGGGCGTACCACCTCACGGAGGAGGACTTCCTGAACGAGGGCGCCGAGCAGCTCTCCACGCTCGGGACCAACGTGATCAAGGTCTGGCTCCACCGAGTCACCGAGAAGTACCCGTTCAATAGCGACTGGGACCGGCCCTTCAACTCGTTGGCCGAGGTGGCCGAATCGTCGTACATGCAGGAGCTCTTCGAGCGGCCGTTCTCGACCTACGTGCTGCTCGCCCACTCTCGGGCCTGGGGCGAATGGCTCGATTTCCAGAGCGGGATGACCGACCGCGAGGCGCGCTCGGTCCGGCGTCGATTCGAGGAACTCACGCGCCACCTGCTCTCGACCTACGATGGCACGGGGAAGACCTTCGTCCTCCAGCACTGGGAGGGCGACAACCTCGCCCAAGAAGACTCGACGGCCCCGCTCCCCGAATCGATCGCGGACCGGTTCAGACGGTGGCTGACGGCCCGACAGGAGGGGGTCGAACGGGCCAGAGACAGCGTCGACAGCGACGTCACGGTCCTGCACGCACCAGAGGTGAACTTCGTCCTCGACGCGAAGAACGATGGAACCTCCAGAGTCATCAACGAGGTCATCCCGGAGGTCGACGTCGACCTCGTCTCGTACTCGGCGTGGGAGATGGGCGATCAGCTGGCCGGGTACCGGTGGGCCCCCGGGCACAACGGTCGACGCCAGTTCGACGAGGCGGAGTCAGTCGTCACCGAGACCCTCGACTACATCGGCTCGCAAGCGCCCGAGCCGAACGACTACGTCGCGGGAGTCCTCACCGACCGACAGTCAAACGTCTACCTCGGCGAGTTCGGCTCGCCGTTGCAGCGGCATGGGAGCACCAGAGCGATGCGGATCATTCGGCCCGTCCTCGACCACAGCCTCGAGTGGGGCGTGCGCTGGGCACTCTACTGGCAGCTGTACTGTAACGAGGAGACGGTCGATGGAGAAGTCACCGACAACGACGACGTTCAGGGCTACTACCTCATCCGGCCGGACGGCACCCGAGCCCCGACCTGGGACTTGCTCGCCAATACGCTGCAGGCGGATCGAACCTTCTGATCGGCTGGCTGCACCTCCGGGCCCCAGGAGACCTGGACCGTCCTCGGCACCCGCTTCACTCATGTGATCAGGACCCGGATAGCGAGCCGTGCGCGAGTTCGCCTTCGAGCTGCGGTTGTGCGCCCACCTCGAAGCCGATGGGCACCTCGTCTCCCGCCAACTCGGGGCGAGCGTCGCCCGCCCCGGAAATCGGGTGATCGACGTCCTGCTCCTGGAACCCGGACCGGCATTCGATGCCAGGCGGGCGATCACGTCAGCCGAGATTCCCGACCTCGCCATCGAGGCGGCCGTCGGGACCGGCCAGGCCCGGACCCGCCGGGCCGCCTTCTCGTCGCTCGACATCCACCCGGAGACGGCACGGGAGGTCACCGATCGGGCCGTCGACGTCGGGTTTTTCGAACGCGAACGCCGGGGTGGACAGACCCGCTATCGACAGACAGATCGATACCCGGAGGACTGGTTCGACCGGCTCGTCGCCATCGAGAACAAGCCCGACCTCAATCGCCCGGGCGACCTCGCGTGGCAGCTCCGCCACGACGTCGCCCTCGGACTCGTCGACGAGGTGGTCCTCGCGACAGAGAGCCACGTGACCGGCGCCCACCTGCATCGGATCCCGAGCGAGGTCGGCGTCTGGCGGCTGGTCGACGGGGACATCGAGGTGGTCAGGGAGCCGACACCGCTGACGCCCGAGGCTCCCGGGACCGAACTCCTTTCCGAGCGGCCAGGGCGGTCGACCGTCCGGTTCGTCGACGCCGAGGCGAAAGCCCGAAAACGCCGACGGATGGCCGAGCGCGCCTACGGGAAGGGCTGGCGGACCTACGACCTCCCGGGGTGTGCGAACGCCGAGGCGGTCAGTATCGAAGGCATTGGGGGGCCCCCCGACTGCACCTACCACGATCGACTCGTCGACGCCGCGACGGACTGTGGCGCGTCGTGTGCGGGCTTCGAACCAGCTGATCCCCCACTGGTCGACCTCCAGGCCGAACGCGAGCGGACCTCGCCGTGGCGGGCGGCACCGACTCGCCAGGGGCGGCGGCAGGCAGGCCTCGATCGGTATGGTGATTCCTAGAGCTCGTACCGCTCCCCGTCTACCGCCAACGGCTCCTCGAACGCTTCGTCGGCCGGATAGAAGTGGGCGCTGTGGACTAACCGCGTCTCGGCGACGTTCAGTTCAGTAGCCAGGTCCAGGGCACCTTCGCGGGTCATATGCTTCGAGCCGAAGGTCCGCGGGACACCGTCGTCGTCGTGATGGTCGCCGCCGAGGGGATGGTACTCGCAGGCCGACGCCGGGACGATGGCGTCCGCCAGCAAGAGGTCCGCGCCAGCGAGCGCGTCCCGCGACCGATCCGGGATGGCGTAGCTCGTGTCACCGGTCATCGCAAGTCGGCCGCCGGTCTCGGGGTCCTCAACGACGAGGCCATAGCAGACGAGCGGGGGGTGGTCCACCGGCACGAGGGTCAGTTCCAATCCCGCCGCCTCGACGGGCTCGAACGGCGTCACGTCGTGCACCGTTACCCGGTCGAGGTAGTCGTACTTCGACCGGATCGTGTCGGCGACGCTCTCGCCCGTCTGGGGATCGACCTCGTCGGCGGCATACACCGGCAGGTCGTCGAAGAGCCGATAGGCGTTGCCGAGCCCGTCGAGGTGATCGAAGTGGATGTGCGAGATGACGGCGGCGTCCGGCAGCGGGACGTTCTGGGTCAGGAACTGGTGGCGGAAGTCAGGGCTGGCGTCGACGAGTAAGGACTCCCCGGTCGCGTCGCTCTGGACGTGTACCGAAAACCGCGAGCGCTCGACCCCGAGCTCACGAGCCCGTTCGCAGGTGTCGCAGTCACAGCCGGCTGTCGGTGTCCCCGTCGTGTCGCCGGTGCCGAGCAGCGTGACCTCCACGACTCAGTCGTCGGCGTGGTCGGCCGCGGGGGCGTCGGGGACGTCCTCCTCGCCAGGCTGATCGTCGTGAGCGTGGTCGTGATCGTGCCCCCCGTCCGTCGCGCCACCGGCGATCGCGGCCTCAGGGTCTTCATCGATCATATCCATATTTTTGAGGTTGTCTCTTTCTTCAAAGTCCTCGACGGCGGCGAGAAGGTCCGCCTGCGTGATCTCCATGCGGTCCTCGGTGAGCGCCTCGAGGACGGCTTCCCGGAGGACGAGCCGGATGTCGCTCCCGGTGAGGCCCTCGGTCGCCTCCGCGAGCTCGTCGGGCGCGAAATCGCCGATGATCATCTCCCGGGTGATGACCTCGAAGATGTCCCGACGCATGCCACGGTCCGGCCGCGGGAAGTTCACGATCTCGTCGAAGCGACGCCAGGCGGCCGAGTCGAGCTGGTCCGGGTGGTTCGTCGCGCCGATGAGCAGTACCTCGTCCCGGACGAGGCTGATCTCGTCGATGGACTTCAGCAGGGTGTTGACCGCCCGCTTCAGTGCCGCGTGCTCGTCCGACCGGCGGGTTTTCGCCACCGAGTCGAACTCGTCCATGAAGAGAATACACGGTGCCAGCCGCCGGGAAACCTCGAAGACGCGGTCGACGTTCTTCGCCGTCTCGCCGAGGTATTGGCTGGTAACCATGGAGAGCTTCACCTCGACGAAGGGCAGGTCGAGGGAGCGCGCAAGCGCACGGGCGACACTGGTCTTGCCGGTGCCCGGTGGCCCGACGAACAGCAGCTTGCCGATCTCGCGGAGGCCGATTTCGGCCAGGTAATCCCGGTGTTCGATGGCTTTGCCGATCTTCACGATCTCGTCCTCCTGATCGGGCGTCAGCACGAGGTCCTCCATGGAGACCTCGACCTCCTCGGGGGCCCGGACCTCGACGAGGTCCAGCATCTCCTCGTCGTCCTCGTCGAAGTACTCCGACAGCAGCCCGTCGATCCAGGCCCGGTCGGCGTGGATGGGCCGGTTGTTCTCGCGGGCCTCGGCGTGGGTGACGTCGACGTCGTCCCGGTCTTCGAAGGCGTAGGCGAGCGTGGGGTTGGTTCCGAGCAGCTCGTCGTCGGCCCGGTCGATCAGCCAGTCGGCCGCCAGCCCCGGCTCGGTGAGGGAGAGTTCGTCGGTGAAGGTGTCCCGGTCGGTGAACATCAGGTCGGAGATCGCCGCCCATGGGTCCTCGACACCGGTTGCTGTGACCGCTCGTTCCTCGGTGACCACCAGGGGTCGCTCGATCTCCCCGTCGCTCCAGAACGCGCTCCGGACCCGCGGCGGGAGGTCGTTCGGATCGAGGTCGCGCTCGTCGGTGTAGTGGCGCGCCGTCAGGAGGAGCTCGACGACCGAAAGAGCCGCATCGGACATTCCCTTGGTGTACCCGGCGAGGGCGCTTAAGGCTGACGAGAAGTCGACGCCGGCGACAACTCGCTAGGGCGGGCGGCGGTGAGAGAATCAGCGAACGCACGCCCCGTCCTTCTGGGCGGTGAGGGTGTCAACCGCTGACGAAGCGCTATTGTACCGGGAGACCCCTGCATCGGACATGAGCGCCGAGACGACACCCGTCATCGCCGCCGCGGTCAGAACGCCACAGGGAAAGGAGGACGGCGTCTTCGCGGACGTCAGGAGCGAGGACCTCTCCATCCCGCTGATCCATCAGATCCTGGACGACACGGGCATCGAACCCGACGCCGTGAACGACCTGATGTGGGGCTGTGCCCAGCAGCGCGGCGAGCAGGACAACAACGTCGCCCGGGTCATCGCCCTCCTGTCGGACCTCGGCGAGGGCGTCCCGGGGACGACGATCAACCGATGGTGCGCCTCCTCGATGGAGGCCGTCATGTCCGCCTCGAACGCGGTCGCCGCCGGCCAGCGCGACTGCATCATCGCCGGCGGCATGGAGAGCATGTCGCGGGTGCCGATGGGCGAGGGCGGCAACCCCCACCCGCGACTCGACGAGCGCTACAACGTCTTCGAGCTCCAGATGGGGATGACCGCCGAGAAGGTCGCCGAAGTGTACGACATCTCCCGAGAGGCCCAGGACGAGTACGCCCTCCGGAGCCAGCAGCGGGCGGCCGAGGCGACCGAGTCTGGTCGGTTCGAGGACGAGATCGTCCCCATCGAGACCGAGGACGGGGCGGTGACCGAGGACGAGGGCATCCGTCCGGACACCTCGCTCGAGGCCCTGCAGGGCCTCCCGACGGTGTTCCGCGAGGACGGCACGGTCACGCCGGGGAACGCCTCCCAGATCTCGGACGGTGCCGCAGCCACGCTCGTCACCAGTGAGGCGTTCGCCGAGGACCATGGCCTCGATATCCTGGCCTACGTAGGCGATCACAACGTCGCTGGCGTCGATCCGACGGTCATGGGCATCGGCCCAGTGCCGGCCACGCGGGGGCTCTTAGAGCGGACCGGTGGCTCCATCGACGACTTCGACCTCGTCGAGCTGAACGAGGCGTTCGCCTCCCAGACGCTCTACTGCCAGGGCGAGCTCGGCATCGACGACGAGATCTTCAACGTCAACGGCGGCGCCATCGCCATCGGCCACCCGCTCGGCGCCTCGGGTGCCCGGCTCCCGGTGACGCTCATCCACGAGATGGAGAAGCGCGACGCCGAGCGCGGGCTCGCGACGCTGTGTGTCGGCTTCGGGCAGGGCGCGGCGATCACGTTCGAACGGCCGTAAGCACGTAGACGGGGTTCTCGGCCACAATTTTTTAGCAGGACGTGTTATCTGGCTAGGAAAGTTTTTGTGTTGTCGAGCACAATTGTGTGCTAGTACACAAATGGCTACCAAGACCATCGGATTGGACGACGAAGCGTACGAGAAGCTCAAGGCCGAGAAGCGGTCGGGAGAGAGCTTCAGTGATACCGTCAAGCGTCTCACCGGCGAGGTCGCCGCCGATTGGCGACACGCACTCGGAAAGTATAGCGAGCAGGCGAACGAGTTCGAAGCAGCCGTTCGGGACGGTCGGGAGGCGACGGCAGAAGGGCTCGCTCGTCGGCAGCGGTCGGTCTCGGATCGCCTCGAAACGGAGGGCCGGAGTGAGGAATGAGGAAACTCCTCGATACGACGTTCCTCGTGCACTATCTGACCCGACCCTCGGCCGTTGAATCCTACTTGTCAGACCACGACACGCCGGAGGTGACCTTCCTGGCCTCAACGATCTCGATGAAAGAGCTCGCCGTCGGTCTCCATCACGTCGAAGAAGCTCCGGGGCTCGCAGAACTGACGGCTGACTTCGAGTGGCTAGACCTCCGCCCATTCACCGAAAGACATGCGTTTCACGCCGGAGCGATCGAGGAAGAGTGTCGAGACAGAGGACTCCCCCAAGAACGACTCAATGCCATCGGCGGGGACATTCTCATCGGTGGCGCTGCTCGGGCTGAAGATGCGACAGTAGTCACCCGGAACATGACTGATTTTCAGCAGATGTCCGGCGTAGCAGTCGAATCGTACTAACGGGACTGTCGACTGGAGCGTCACCCGTCGTGCCGCGGCCCGAGCCACATTCCCCCATCGACGTCCAGGGTCGTCCCTGTCACGTACGAGCCGTCCTCGGAGGCCAGAAACGCCACGGCCGCGGCCTGCTCCTCGGGCGACGACCACCGGCCAAGCGGGATCTTCTCCGCCGTGGTCGCACGCTCGGCCTCGGCCTGGTGCTCCGCCAGCGGCGTCTCGACCACGCCCGGACAGAGGGCGTTGACCGTGATGCCGTGCTCGCCTAAGTCCCAGGCCAGGTGCTTCGTCAGGCCGATGATCGCCCACTTCGACGCCGTGTAGTTCGCCGCCGCGTGGTAGCTGATGCGCCGACCGGCCATCGAGGAGACGTTGACGATCCGGCCGTACCCCGCGTCGATCATCGAGGGCACCGCCGCGTAGCAGCAGTTGTAGGTGCCGTTCAGGTTCACGTCGATCACGCGGTGCCACTCGGAGGGGTCGACGGCCGCCGGGAATGCTCCCTGACTGCCGACGCCGGCGTTGTTCACCAGGATGTCGATGCCGCCGAAGCGCTCTTCGGTCGTCTCGACCATCGAGCGGACCACCTCCATCGAGGCCACGTCGCACTCGACCGAGACGACCGACCCCTCGGCGTCCGCGTCCAACTCGGCGGCCGTCTCAGCCGCCGCGTCGGCCTGGACGTCAGCGATGACGACGTTCGCCCCCTCCGACGAGAGGCGGCCGGCGATGGCGCGGCCGATCCCCTGGGCGGCCCCAGTGACGATGGCGGTCTGCCCCGCGAGTCGGTCCGACATGGCCACGGACTCGCCAGCCCCAGGCAAAGCCGTTCTGGTCGAGCGGACCGACTACGTGGCAGGGTGACAGCGGTCGATGGCTTCTCGCACCGCGTCCGTCCGACCGAGGAACGTCAAGTGGTCGCCCTGCTCGATGACGAAGTCCTGGTTCGGGACGTGGTTCTCCCCGGCTCGGCTCACCATCGCGATGAGGCAGCCGTTCGGAATCTCCTCATCGAGCTCGGCGACGGTCATCCCGACGAGATCCTCAGCGGTCACCTCGACCTCCTGGACGTCGCCAGAGCGTCCCAACTCCGTCATCCAGGCCGACAGCGCGGGTCGCTCGATCTCGTTGTCGATGGCCCACGCCGTCGCGATCGAGGACGAAATCGCGCGCACGCCGAGTTCCTCGACCGCCTCGACGTTGTCCGGGTTGTTGACCCGCGCGATGACGTGCTCGATGTCGAAGGTCGAACTCGACAGCTGGGCGACCAGGAGGTTGACGTCGTCGTCACCGGTCGCGGCCACGACGATCTTGGCGTTCTCCGCCCCGGCGGCCCGGAGCTCGTCCGTGTCAGTTCCATCCCCGTAGCGCACGGCGAAGCCGGCGTCGCGGGCGATCTCTACTTGGGTCCGGTCGGATTCGATGATCACGACGTTCTCGCCGCGATCGGCGAGGCGTTCGGCGAGCTCACGGCCCACCTTTCCGCCCCCGACGATGATTACGCGCATTGGGATCACGTCCAGTAATTCGGCGAACTGCCTCGCAAGGCCCGCCTCGAAAACGACGGTCACGAAGATGACGAGGAACACGGTGCCGACGAGCACGTCGCCGGCGGCCGCCATGTCCGCGGCTTGCAGCTGGATGGCAAACAGCGTGGCGACCGAGGCCGGGATGATGCCACGCGGGGCCACCGAGCTCATGAATAGCTTCTCGCCGAGGGTGAACTGCTGGCCCGCGGTCGAGACGAAGACGAGCAGCGGCCGGATGACCAGCACGACGGCGACGACGACCGCCACGCCGCCGAGCCCCAGGGCGAGGAGGTCCTGGAACTCGAGGAGAGCAGCCAAGGCGATGAACACGAACGAGAGGACCAGCAGGGTGACGTCGCCCTTGAACGCCGTGATGTCCTCCTCGTAGGGGAGGTCGGCGTTCCCGAGGACGAGGCCCGCGGTCGCCGCCGCCGCGATGCCGGCCTCCGTTGCGATGGCGTCCGCGCCGGCGTAGGAGACCAGGGCGCCGGCCAGCACGAGCAGGCGGGCGTGCTGTGGGGCACTCGTGGGCGAGAGGTCGACGTGCCAGAGCAGGTACCACAGGACCCCCGCGACGACGATGCCGACCACCACACCGATGCCGAGCCGCCCGGCGAACAGCCGGAGCAGTTCGACCGGCGCGGTGACGTCCTCAATGATGGCTTCGAAGATGACGACCGCAAGGATAGCGGCGGTAACGTCGTTGACGATGCCCTCGGTCTCTAGGGCGGCGCCAACCCGGTCGCGAACGGCGACGACCTCCAAGATGGGGGCGATGACCGTCGGGCCGGTCGCGACGAGGAGCGCGCCGATGAGGAACGCGACTGGCCAGCTGGTCCCGAGCGCGACATACACGACGGCGGTCGTCCCGAGGAGGGCGATGATCGCCCCGATCGTCACCAGGCGGATCGTCTCGGAGGTCGCCTCCCGGAGCTTCTCGATCTGGATGTGGAAGGCCCCCTCGAAGACGATGATCGCCACGGAGAGGCCGACGATGGCCGACAGTGACCCGGAGAACGCCTCCGGGGCGACGATCCCCGTCACCTCGGGGCCGAGGATCACCCCGGCTGCGAGGAGGAAGACGACGCTCGGAATCCGGAAGCGGGCGGCGAGGACCTGGGCGCCGACGCCGACGGCGATAATCGCCGCCACGACGACGATCAGGTCGGCTGCAGCTGCCATCGGCTCGCCCCCATGTACCCACAACCGTGGAGCGGGTGGAAAAAGAATCCGGTCGCCGTCGGGTCCGCCGGTTACTCGGCCGGCGCCGCCTCAGCGTCCTGCTCGTCGGCGTAGATATCGTCGACCTGTTCGGCGAAGCGCTCTAAGATGTTCCGGCGCTTCTTCTTCAACGACGGCGTGAGCAGGTCGTTCTCCTCGGTGAACTCCTCGGGGACGAGGCGGAACCGCTTGATGGTCTCGTGGGACTCGAAGTTCTCGTTGATACGGTCGACCTCTTCGCCGACCCGATCGATCAGCTCTTGGTGCTCACAGATCGCCGTGCGGCCTTCGGGGAGGGCCACGTCGTTCCGGTCGGCCCAGTCCTGGACGGCCTCGAAGTTCGGCACGAGCAGCGCCGCGATGAACTTGTGATCCTCGCCGATGACCATGCACTGCTCGACCAGTTCGCAAGCCGAGAACGCGTCCTCGATCGGGGTCGGGGCGACGTTCTTCCCGGTCGAGAGCACGAGGAGCTCCTTCGCCCGCTCGAGGAACGTGAGGTACCCGTCGGCGTCCTGGGCCACGATGTCGCCGGTTCGGAAGTAGCCGTCGTCGGTGAACGCCGCCTCGGTCTCCTCGGGCATGTCCCAGTAGCCGGAGAAGACGTTCGGGCCCGATACGAGGAGCTCGCCGATCTCGCCCTCGACGTCCTCGAACTCGTCCTCGGGGGCGACGGCCTCGTCGAGCCGCACGTCGATGTCGGGAAGCGGCGGGCCGATGGTCCCGATCTTCGGTGCCTCCGGGGGATTGGTGGTCACGACCGGTGAGGTCTCGGTCAGCCCGTAGCCTTCGAGGATCGTCAGACCCATCCCGTGGTAGAGGTGGCAGAGCTCGGCCGAGAGGCTCCCGCCGCCACTGGTCAGGAACTCGATTTCGCCGCCGAGGGCCTCCTTGACCTGGGAGAAGACGAGGGCGTCGGCGATCGAGTTCTTCAGCGAGAGTACGGTCCCGGGGTTCTCCGACCGGGCGTAGGCCTGGCCCACGCCGACGGCCCACTGGAAGATGCGCTGCTTGATCGGAGACTCGGCGGCTTGTTCGCGGATGGCCGCGTAGATCTTCTCGTACACCCGCGGGACCGACGAACCCGTCGTCGGGTGGACGAGCGCGAAGTCCTCCTGCAGCGTGTCGGGGCTCTCCGCGTAGGCGACGGTTGCGCCGCTCGCGAACATGAGGAAGTGGCCCGACAGCCGCTCGTAGACGTGGGCCAAGGGCAGGAAGGAGACGGCTCGCGAGTGCTCATCGAGCACCGGGATGTCGCCCTTGTCCGGCCGTGGGCCGAAGCGGGATCGGACTTGATCGATGTTGGCCTTGAAGTTGCGGTGGCTGAGCTGGACGCCCTTCGGCCGCCCGGTGGTCCCGGACGTATAGATGAGGCTGGCGAGGTCCTCGGGGTCGCGCTGGTCGATCCAGGACTCGTACTCGTTCCGGTCGAAGACGCCAACGCCGCGGGCATGGACGTCCGCCAGCGAGTGGACGTCGCTCCGCTCGGCGAACTCCTCGGGGATCCGGTCGATGGTGACGATGAACTCCAGGTCGAGCTCGTCCTCGACCGAGAGCACGCGCTCGAGGGCCTGCTCGTTCTCGACGACCACGCCCACGGCGCCAGGGTTGTCGAGGAGGTATCGAACCTGTCGCGGCGAGGAACTGCTGTAGACCGTCGTCACGACCCCGCCCGCGGCGAGCAGTGCGAAGTCGCAGTGGGCCCACTCCAGGCGGGTGTCGGAGAAGATGGCGACGCGGTCCTCGGCGCCCACACCGAGGTCGTGAAAGCCCGCGGCGAGGTTGCGGACGATCTCCCGCATTTCGCCGTAGGTGAGTTCGGCGAACTCGCCATCAGGGGCCTCATCGAGGACCTCCGGAACGAGCGTCCGATCGTAGATGCCCCCCTTGTAGAGCTGTGCTGGCCGGTTCGTGTGTCGGGCGGCCGACGATTCGAAAGTCCGAGGGATCGTCTCGATCCCGGTGACCTCGTCCTCGTGGGACGCCTCTGCGTCACGCCATGCCATAGCCATGGTTGCACACTAACAATTATGAAGCCACCGTTACGGTGGCCCCTCAGACAGATATCGGCCGACGATAGGCTCGACGTCCCGTCTGGCCAGGGTGTTCATTCCCGGCTGTCGAGGTAATGGAGGACCCCGGCGACGTTCATCCGGACCTCCCCGGGGTTGGGCGGCTGGCCCGCTTGGGTCCGGCGTTCGACGACGCGCTCGATGACCGCCTCGTCGTCGCCGAGCTCCTCGCGGGCGGACTCGATCGCCTCGACCCACTCGATGAGGACACGCTCGTACTCGTCCAGCCGGTCGTCGGTCTCGAAGCCGCCGAAGTGGCCATAGCACAGCGTCTCGGGCGCGAGGTCGCGAAGGAGGTCGACGTCGGCCAGGCAGCCCTCGAGGTCGAAGTTCGGCGGGGGCGACGTGGGGTGGACGGCACCGTCGGGAGGAAAACAGAGCCCAGCGCCGTCCGCCACGAAACACGTCCCCTCGGCCTCGTCGTGAAAGACGACCTGGTGGGGCGCGTGGCCGGGGGCCTCGTAGACGTCGAGGACGCGGTCGCCGAGGTCGATCGCGTCACCACCAGTGATCTCGACGAGCCGCTCCTCGTCGATGGGCAGGGGCTCGGCGTAGTACTGCCAGGCGTCGCCGACGGCCCGCTTGGTGCCCTCGATCAACGCGCCTGGGTCGGCCATGTGCGGGGCGCCCACGGGGTGGACGTACACCTCGGCCTCGGGGCACGCCTCCGCGAGGTAGCCCGCCCCGCCCGCGTGGTCGAGGTGGACGTGGGTGAGGGCGATCACGGCGAGGTCTCCGGGGGCGATACCGAGGGAATCGAGGGCCTCAAGAAGCGCCTCGTACCGGGTCCCGAGACCGGCGTCGACGACCGCCGGTCGGTCCGCATCGATGACGTAGACGGCCGTCGTCCCGGGTTCGTCGAACATCCCCACGTCGACGCAGTGGACGTCCGCTGTCCCGCCCGCCGTCACGGGCAGCGCCTCGCCGATAGCCATGTCCCCACCCGCCACCGGGCGAGACCAAAAGCACAGCGACACGGTTTTCCCCGGCCCCCGTGAACGGCCCGCAGATGCTGAGCCGGCAGTTCCTCCGCGAGCACCCCGACGCCGTCCACGACGCCCTCGACGCCCGGGGCGTGGAGGACGTCGAAGTCAACGCCCTCCTCGAACTCGACGAGCGCTGGCGGGAGCTCAAGGCCCGCGGCGACGACCTGCGCCACGAGCGGAATCAGGTCTCCACCGAGATCGGCGAGCTGAAGCAGTCCGGGGAGGAGGCGGCCGCCGAAGCCGCGATCGAGCGCTCGGCCGAGCTGAAAGACGAGATCGACGCGCTCGAAACCGAAGCCGACGAGCTCGAGGCCGAACTAACATCGAGGCTGCTCGAAATCCCGAACGTCCCCCACGAGAGCGTCCCCGTCGGCCAGGACGAGGCTGACAACGTCGAGACCCGCCGCCACGGCTTCGACGAGCGTCGGGACCTCCCCGACGAGGTCGTCCCCCACTACGAGCTCGGCGAGCGCCTCGACGTCATCGACGAGGCGCGTGGGGCGAAGACCACCGGCGCCGGGTTCTACTTCCTGAAGGGCGACGGCGCCCGGCTGGAGCACGCCCTCATCCAGTTCATGCTCGACGTCCACCGCGAGCAGGGCTACGTCGACCTCTTCCCGCCCGTCCCGGTCACCTCGGCGTCGATGACCGGCACCGGACAGCTCCCGAAGTTCGCCGACGACGCCTACCGGGTGGGCGGCAGCAACGAGGAGCCCTACGACGACGACGACCTCTGGCTGTGTCCCACTGCAGAGGTTCCAGTCACGAACATGTACGCCGAGGAGATCCTGCTGGCCGACGACCTCCCGCTGAAGCACCAGGCCTACACCCCGAACTTCCGCCGCGAGGCGGGCGAGCACGGTGTGGCGACCCGGGGGATCGTCCGCGTCCACCAGTTCAACAAGGTCGAGCTGGTGAACTTCGTCGAACCCGACGGGAGCTATGACCGGCTCGAAGCCCTGGTCGACGAGGCCGAGGAGGTGCTCCGCCGGCTCGACCTCCCGTACCGAATCTTGGACCTCTGCACCGGCGACCTCACGTTCTCGTCGGCGAAGACGTACGACATCGAGGTCTGGGCGCCGGGCGACGACATGCCCGATGGGCCTGACCAGGGCGGCCGTTGGCTCGAGGTCTCGTCGGCGTCGAACTTCGAGGACTTCCAGGCGCGTCGAGCCGGGCTCCGCTACCGCCCGGAGCGCCACGAGTCCGCCGAGTACCTCCACACGCTGAACGCCTCGGGGACGGCCGTCGGCCGGGTGATGGTGGCGATCCTCGAGTACTACCAGAACGACGATGGCACGGTGACGGTCCCGGAGGCGCTCCAGCCATACATGGGCGGCCAGGGGACGATCGAGGGCCACGAGCCGGTTGGCGAGAGCGCGGTCGGAGCCGGCGACAAGGACTGACGTCTGGTAGTGGACAGGCGGCTTTTCACTGACGTTGCATTCGTCGCTGAAACGTCGCTAAGTCATGATCTCGCCCGAAATCTCATATACGATCCGATAGCCCGCGTTTCCAACACGCTCGCGGTAGAAGTTGTATGCGCCCGATCCCTGAAGATAAGTGAGCTGTTCCTGGGGGACTCGACCCCACTAAATCTGCCGGTCCCAGTCCTCAATCTTTTCAAAACAACGTTCTGCATGGTCGGGGTTATGCTCCTCGATACGACCGAGATCTTCGAATACGGCAGGATGGACCCGAAGGGTTGATGGGGCCCGCGGCACGGCCTCAGTCTCGGTCTATTTCGAGTGCGTTGGCCAGTTCGTCGACCGTCAGGAAGTCTTCAGCGTCGAGTTCGTCGAGGTCGGCCACCCGTTCCGCGATCACCTCGCGCTCATCCGGAAGCATCTCACTCTCCGAAGGTGAATCCGACAGCTCGTCTTCGGTGGCCATACTCAACGGTGAGTCGTGGTCCCGTTTAAACCCTCGTACCAGTGTGGCCACTGAACCAAGGGCAATCCCGCTATTCCCCTTGATAATTCGGGCGTGAGCCTCATGCCGGCTCCCGCGAACGACCTCGCATGGGCCCGGCTATCGATTCGCTCCGCCCGGCCGTGGCGGTGAGCCGCGAGAACCCTATCTTTCTGGCAGTCGCCCTCGGGACGCTCCTCGCCAGTGGGCTGGGCAGCCTCCTCGCTCGCCACGTGCCGGTCGTCGGCGAGGTGGTGAACTCCCTGCTCATCACCCCCGCGGTCGCCGCCCTCATGCTCGGTATGGCCGCGGCCGGCCTCGCGACGGACGCGGCGTCCGTCGGTGACGGGGTCGAGAGTCTCCGGGCGAACTACCGCAGCCTCGTCGGCGCTTACGCGGTCCTCGTCGGTGCCGTCCTCCTCGTCGTCGTGGGCTGGGCCGTCGAGATGGCCCTCGCCGTCGTGGTCTGGGGTGGCGTCGACCTCGCCAGCAGCCTCACACCGGCCGCCCTCCAGCCAGCCATCGTCGCGGCTCGACTCCCGATCCTGGCCCTGTCCTTCCTGGCGCTCACCATCGTGCTGATCGGCGGGCTCGCCGTGCAGTTCTTCGACGTCGCCATCGTCGTGGGTGGGGCCTCAGCTCTGGAGTCATTCGGCGACTCCTGGCGGCTGTTCCGCGAGGCCCCGGCCAGCGTCATCGGTTACAGCGTCCTCCGGCTGCTCCCGATCGTGGTGGCCGGGGGAGTCGTCGCCGGAGCGTACGTGGGTGGGCAGGCAGCCATCGGAGGGATCGGCGCAGTCCTTGCCACGCTCGTCGTCGCGGCCCTCGTGGGGCCGATCACGTTCGCGTTCGCCACCGCCTACCACGTGGCCTACTACGAAGCGCGGGTCGAGGATCAGCCGAGGCTACGCGAAACCGACGATCAATCGACCGGCTCGGTGACATCGCGGTCGACCCGAGCGTTCGAATAAGTCACGAGCCGCGCTAACCGGTTGTTTTCGACAGTGAACGCGTCCGCGAAGCCGAAGGAAATCGACCCGTCAGACCGCCTGAGTCGCCCGAGCGCGACGGTGAGATCCTCCGACTCGAGGACGGCATCCACGTCGTGGGTCGTATCGGTGTTGGGCCGCTCCTCGCGCATGAACCGGACGAACGCATCGCGGCCATCGATCGTTCGGTCCCCTCTGGACTGAGTGAAGTCGGGAGCGAGCAGTTCGGCGAGCCCGTCGTAGTCCGGTGCGTCGATCGTTTCGTAGTAGCCCTCCACGAGCGACGCTGGCGTTCGGTCGGTCATGGCCCATAGGACTCGAGCCTGCCACAAGAGGATGCCGCCGAACCAGGAGCGACCCAACCTTATTCGCGTCTGCCGCCCTCTACGTGGCCATGGCCAGGTACGGTTACCTGCTCCCGACGCGGGGGAGCGTGCTCACGAGCGGTGACGCCCAGACGCTCGCGGCGAAGACGGCGGCCGACGTCATCGGGTTGGCCGGCCGTGGGGAGGCTCTGGGATTCGACTCTGTGTGGGTCGGGGACAGCGTGCTCGCGAAGCCCCGACACGACCCGTTGTCCACGCTGGCCGCCCTCGCGACCGCGACCGATTCGGTTGGGCTCGGCACCGCCGTCCACCTTCCACCACTCCGGCACCCGGTTCACGTGGCCCATCGGACGGCGACGGTCGACCAACTCGCTGGCGGCCGGCTGCGGTGGGGTGCCGGCGTCGGCAGCGGGCCGGCGGTCGAAGCCGAGTACGAGAACCTCGGGGTGCCGTACGCGGAACGGGGCGCCCGCATGGACGAGCTGCTCGAGGTCGTGACGGCACTCTGGGACGGTGACCCGGTCGACTACGACGGGACCTACTACCAGCTCGAGGACGCGAGCATCGGCTTCTCGCCGCCTGGCGACCTCCCGATCTACATCGCGACCTCCGCCTTCGATGAGTTCCCGTCCCGCGTCCTCGATCGGATCGCCACCCACGCCGATGGCTGGTTCCCCATCAGTCTCTCGCCCGAGGCGTACTCGACTGGGCTGGAGACCGTCCGCGATGCCGTCTCCGAGGCCGACCGATCGCCCGACTCGGTCGACCCCGCGTTCTACCTCGACGTGGTGATCGACGACGACGAAGCGGGCGCCATCGACGCGGCGCGCGACTTCTACGAGCGCTATTATCCGGCGATGACCGACCCGTCCGATGAGGAAGTCCGCACCCACGGGGTGTTCGGCACGGCCGACGCGGTCGCCGAGCGGATCGAGGCGTACCAGGACGCCGGCGTCGAGACGCTCGTTGTCCGGTTCACGTCGGCCGAGCAGCGCGCCCAGCTGCAGCGGTTCGCGGACCTCGCGCTCTGAGGCGTCCGGTTGCGCCCGAGGGGCTTTTCCCGGCTAGCCGCGAACCGACGGCGTGGACCTCCACGTCCGCTACGCCGGCGAGGACGACCCGGAGAAGTGCACGGCCCGACGGCTCGAGCGCTTCGGCCACGTCGCCCTGCACCGCTCGGACGACGAGACGCCATACGGCGTGGTCTTGAACCCCCACGCCGAGCGAGCGCTCTCGCCCGCAGACGCGGACGTGAACCGATTGGTCGCCCTCGATTGCTCCTGGGAATCCGCCGGTGAGGCCCGGTTCTCCCTCCCCGGGCAGCACCGAGCACTCCCGTTCCTCGTCGCCGCGAACCCCATCAACTACGGCCGGCCGTTCCGGCTCACCACCGTGGAGGCCCTCGCCGCCGGCCTGGTCATCCTCGGCGAGCGCGAGCACGCGGAATCGATCCTCGAACCCTTCCGCTGGGGCCAGACGTTCCTCGACCTGAACGAGGAACCACTGCGCCGGTACGCCGATTGTGCCGACTCGGGCGCGGTTGTAGACGTGCAGGCGGAGTACCTCGCCGCCGGCGAGTGAGCCGAGGCAGTCGAGCGGCGAACCGTCGGTCGCTACCGTCAGAGGAACTCGCTCACGTCCGAGTACCACATGTCGTGGTGGTCCACGGCGTCGATCCGCTCGGCAATTTCGACGGCGAGGACGTGCCAGCACCGCTGCTCGGGGTCTTCGGGGTCTAAGTTGTAGCTCGCGTCGGCACAGGTGCAGCCGCCGTCCTCGACCACGTACTCGTCCTCGTGGCCGACGACGACGGTGAAGTCCTTGTACTGCTTCACCCGGCCCTCGCTGACGGCGTCGACGGCCCGGAGCCCACGGTCCCCGTGGGCCGAGGCGAGCCCGTCGACGGCGGCGGCCGTCAGCCGACCCTCGGCTTCCAGCTCGGCCCGCCAGTCCCCCGTTGACACGCCGGCGGCTACGCCAGGGGCCGGTAAAACCGGTTCGGTGGGGCCCATCCCCGGTGGGCCGTTCTGGTCTCGATCCATCTCGTCGATGGACAGACCTAAGCGCCTGAACCGCCCAAACGCAGCCAGTGATCCGGGGTACCGCGGTCCTGGTGGCTGGACACGGTGGAGGTGCCGGCAGTCGTGCCTGAGTGTGGCTACTGCGACGAATCGTTCGAGGACGAGGCTGCCTACGTCGACCACCTCGCCGAGGAACACGCGGGCGACCTCTCTCGGATCGACCGCCGACGGGTCGATCAGCACCAGGCCGACGACGGGCAGTCACGGGCGGTGCTCTACGGCGCCGCGGCTCTCGTGGTCGTGCTCCTTGCGGGCGCCGTCTACGTCACCGTCTTCGCCGGCGGTGACGACCCGTCCGGTCCCGAGGCCCAGCCGCTCCCTGACCGTGGCGACGAGGCCCTGCTCCAGGCCGTCGAGGAGTTCCCATCCCAAGGGCGGAACCACGTGTCGACGGGCACCCAAGTCGACTACAGCACGACGCCACCGACCTCCGGCCCCCACTACGGCTCCTGGACCGATCCGGGCTACTACACCGATGCGCAGCCGGCCGGCGGCCTCGTCCACTCCCTCGAACACGGCTACGTCGTCATCTACTACGACCCGGCCGAGATCACCCCCGAGGCCGAGGAGAGCCTCCGTACCTTCGCCGCCGCCCACGACCAGCAGTGGCAGGCCGTGGTGGTGGTCCCGAGCGACGATATCGAGTCGCCCTACGTGTTGACGGCCTGGCAGGCGATGCTCCGGATGGACGGGTATGACGCCGAAACCGTCCGGGCGTTCCTCGCGGAGTACCTGGGACGTGGCCCGGAACACCCGGTCCGATGAAGGCACAGTAGCCACCACCGGACCGGTACGCTTTCCCGCGGTCCGACCGGACTGCCGGCCATGCAGACGGTCCGGGAGGGCGGCGTCACCGTCCGAGTCCCCGAACAGCCGGACGCCGGCGCCGGGGACGCGGTCTTCTACAACCCGGCCCAGGAGCTGAATCGCGACCTCACGATCGCCGCGCTCCGCGCCGTCCGGGCCCGTGACGGGGTCGAGACCTACCTCGACGCGACGACCGCGTCGGGCATCCGTGGCGCCCGTGCGGCCGCGGACGGGTGGGACGTCACCTGCCTCGACGTCGACCCCGAGGCGGTCGAGTTGGCCCGGGCGAACCTCCGAGCGAACGACCTCGCCGGGGCCGTGCGCCGACGCGACGCGAACGTCGAGCTCCACCGCAACCGATACGACATCGTCGACGTGGACCCGTTCGGCTCACCGATCCCGTTCGCCGACGCCGCCGTTCGCGGGACGAAGCGGCTGCTCTGCGTGACGGCGACCGACACCGCACCGCTCTGTGGCGCGCACTTCGAGGCGGGCGTCCGGCGCTACGGGGCCGTCCCTCGAAACACGGAGTACCACGCAGAGATGGGCGTCAGGGTGCTGCTGTCGGCCCTCGCCCGGACGGCCGCACGCTATGACGTCGCGACCACGCCACTCCTGACGCACGCGACGCGGCACTACGTCCGGACCTACCTCGAGCTGGACACCGGAGGGGGCGTCGCCGACGACGCCATCGGCGAGCTCGGCTTCGTCCACCACTGCCCCGAGTGCCTCCAGCGCGACCACGAGTACGGGCTCATCGCCCATCCCCCACCAGCATGCCCGTCGTGCGGCGGTGACCAGACCGTGACGGCGGGGCCGATCTGGCTCGGGCCGACTCGGGATCGGGCGTTCGTGTCGGCGACCGCAGACGCGCTCGACGACGAGATGGGTACGGCCGATGCGGCTGCCGACCTTCTCACTACCCTCGGAGACGAACTCGACGCGCCCACCCACTACGACCAGCACCGGCTCTGCAAGCGGTGGAGCCGCGCCGCCGGCCCGATGGACGCGTTCCTCGACCGGCTCCAAGACGCCGGCTTTTCGGCCTCCAGAACCCACTACGGCGGGACGACCTTCAAGACGGACGCCGACGTGGGCGCCATCCGGGAGGCGACGGCCGGTGACGGGTGAGCCCAGGCCGGGCTGGCTCGACGAGATCCGCACCACCGGCGTGGCGACCTACCGTCTCGCCAAGGAGACCAACCTCTCGTTCCTCGCGGCCGCGATCGCCTACTATGGCTTCGTCTCGGCCGTTCCCCTCGTCGTCCTCGGCGTACTGGTCGCGACGACACTCGGTGGCGACGAGCTGGCCGAGGCGGTCATCGCTATCGCGGGGCAGTTCTTGGCGCCGGCCGGCGAGGACCTGCTCCGGGCCGCCGTCAGGGCCCGGACCGGCGCTGGAGGAGTGACCGCCGTTGGGCTCGGTGTCCTGCTCTGGGGGGCGCTCAAGGCGTTTCGAGCCCTCGACCGGGCCTTCTCGCTGGTGTACGGCACGACCGCCGCCCACTCGCTGCCGGCGTCGATCCGTGACGCGCTCGTGGCGCTGTTCGCCGTCGGCTTGGGGGTCGTCGCGACGTCGCTGGTGGGCACCGCAATCGCGATATTCGACGCCTCCACGGGCGGTCTCCTCGGGTCGGTCGTGCTCGTGCCGACGTTGTTCGTCGTCTTCCTCCCGCTCTACTACCTCTTTCCGGACGTCGATTGCCGGCTCGAGGACGTGCTCCCCGGGACGGCCCTCGTCGCCGTCGGGTGGGCCGCCCTCGGGAGTCTCTTCGGGGTCTACGCCACCACCGTCGGAAGCGCCTCGCTGTATGGCTTCCTCGGCGGCGTCCTGCTCGTGCTGACGTGGCTGTACCTCGGGGCACTCTTGCTGCTGGTCGGAGCGGCGACGAACGCGGTCCGCGCCGACCGTGAACCGTCGGACGGGGCGGACCGGTAGCTACAACTCCCTCGACGGCCACCATCCGGGGGAATGGACGGCGGCGCCGGAGAGGTGGGTGACGCCGAGGGCTCGGACGACGTTGCCGACCTCCGCGAGGAGTTCGAGGCGTTCCAAGCCGACGTCGAGGAGCGGACGCTCCACCGGTCGGCCGTCGAGGCCGACCTCCGCGAGTACGTCCGAGCCAGGCTCCGCCGCGGGCACGCCCGCGGCTGGGGGCCCTACCTCGTGCTCCTCTACGGCACGGCGATGACAATCGGCGCGTTCTTCCTCCTCGAGGGCGGCTGGGCGATCCTCGCGATGCTCGTGATCTGGCTGTCCACGCTCGGCCTGTACGCCCTGATGCTGATCGTCGGCGGGGTCCTCGGACTCGCCTCGCTTCCAGGCCGCGCCGTCGATCGCGTCCGGGACCGGGAGTGACGATGGCCCCGCTCGCGACGCGAGCCGTCGGCGCGATTCCCCTGCTCAGGGATCTGCTCCCGCCCTCGGCCGTCGACGCCTTCGCCATCGTCACCTGGTTGGGGTCGGTCCCGCTGATGGTGGGGCTGTTCACGCTCGCCTACTGGTTTGGGCCCCGGCGACGCGGCGCGGTCGGGTTGGCGACCCTGCTCGCCGCCTTCGCCGTTACGCTTGGATTGAAGGCGCTCTTCGGGCTGCCCCGACCACCGACCGCGCTCCAGTGGATCGACGCGACCGGCTTCGGCTTCCCGAGCGGCCACGCCATCGCCGCGACCGTGGGCTGGGGCTACCTGGCGATGGCCACCGACCGCTGGACGACGCGTCGGCGGGTCGGCCTCGCAGCGGTGGTCGTGGGAGCGGTTGCGCTCTCTCGAGTAGTCGTTGGCGTTCACTACGCCGTGGACGTCGTCGCCGGGATCGCCGTCGGCCTCGCCGTCCTCGGACTCGTCGGTCGCGTGGGCCGGCCCGCAGTGGCGTTCGGCCTGGCCGCTGGGGCCGGGCTGGTCGCTGTCGCGCTGACTGGTGGTGGCGACGCGTCGCTCCTCTTCGGGGCCGCAATCGCGGGCGGCCTGCTGTGGACACGCCTTGCGGTCCCGGCCGATTCGTGGGGCCGCGACGGGCTCCTGCCGGCGGCCGGCGGTGGCGCCGGGGTCGGCGCGCTGGTCCTCGTCGGCTACACCCAGGAGCTCGCCGTCACCGTCGAACTCGTGATCGGCGCGCTCGCCGTCGTGGGGGTGCTGGCGCTCCCGGTGGTGGTCGAACGGGTGCGCGGAGAAGGGTAGGGATCGCGTTGGCCGGCGGACTACCTTGCTCAGCGAGAGAGTCCCGCCGTTGACGGCGGGCGTGAATCGCGTCACCTCACCGTCATAACGACCCGCTAGTATAGTCACTTTCACCGAACTTACCGAACGGTTATTATCGCAACCGCCCCGCATTAATTATGGCGAGTCGGACGGTCAAACGTACGTATGTCGCCTCCATCACCAACCAGCGACAGGTGCGTACCGATCTCGATTCGCTCGGGTTCGCCGCCTCGAAGCTCTGGAACATTGCCCGGTGGACGGCCGGTCGCATCTGGAGTGAAATTGGCCAGATCCCCGGTCACGCCGAGCTGTCATCCTACCTCAAGCGTCATGAACGCTACGCGGACCTCAACGCCCAGTCCAGTCAGCGAGTCATCCAAGCACTCGCTGAGGCGTTCAAGTCGTGGTACGGCCATCGGCGCAACGGGAATCAGATCGCGAATCCACCTGGCTACCGGAAACGCGGTGACCAGTACCCCCGCTCGACGGTTACCTTCAAAGAAGACGGCTTCACACACGACGTAGAGAATAGACGGGTCCGCCTCTCGAAGGGCCGAAATCTCAAGGAGTCGCGGTCGGATTTCATCCTTTGCAAGTATGAGGCTGACCCCGACGTCGACATCGAATCCGTCCAGCAGGTTCGAGCGGTCTACGACCGAGGCGAGTGGCGACTCCACTTCGTTTGCCGCGTTGAAATCGACCCGGAGCCAACCGGTGATGAGGTTGCCGGCATCGACCTCGGGATTGCGAACATCGCCGCCATCTCCTTCGGCGGCGAAGGCATCCTCTATCCCGGCGGTGCCTTGAAAGAGGACGAATACTGGTTCCAGAAGCAGCGTGCGAAGTGCGACGATTCGGCCTCCAACGAAGCCCAGCGCCTCGATCGGAAGCGCACCGAACGCCGGACGCATTTCCTCCATTCGCTGTCGAACGACATCGTGGCCGAGTGCGTCGAACGCGGCGTCGGCCGGATCGTCATCGGCGACCTCGCCGGAATTAGAGCCGACACGGATTGGGGCAGCCGGGGGAACCTCGGTCTCCACGGCTGGGCGTTCGACCGCTTCACCTCCATGCTCGAATACAAAGCCGAGGAGCAGGGCATCGACGTGGAACGGGTGGACGAGCGCGGGACCTCCAAGACCTGCTCGGTCTGTGGGACCGAAGACAAGACCCAGCGTGTCACCCGGGGGCTCTATGATTGCGAGTGCGGTCTGGTCGCGAATGCCGACATCAACGGCGCAGAGAACATCCGAAACAAAGTACTCCCGAGTCTCCTCCCCGACGGCGGAGATAGGGATAACGGCTGGATGGCACAGCCAGCAGTCCGCCTGTTCGATCGTAGTGAGGGCCGGTTCGCCCCGCGAGAACAGGTCGTCGACTCCAAACCCTAAGTTCCCAACCGCGGTCGGGAAACCACGGCGTTCACGCCGGGGAGGATGTCATGCGGTCTGACGCTCGCGATTCTTCGTCCGGAGGTTCTTATAGCCGCACTTCCGGCAGCGCTCGGCGCGCGGCGGGTTCCGGGCGTTACAGCGCATGCAGATCAGCTTATCGAGGAGCCGCTTCTCCGCCTCGTCGAAGCTCGCCATGCCCCTCCGTATCCACGGCTGGCGTTAAACGCTTTCGACCGGCGGGTTCGACGAGTGGCCGGCGCAGAGCAGGCTCTGGCCGTGGACGATGACGAAGAGGTTGTTCGCGAAGACGAGCAGGCCGGTGGCCAGGAGACCCCCCAGCCAGGCTTCGATGGCGGCGGCGAAGTAGCGGTCGTAGGGCGCCGGTGTCCGTTCGAAGATCGCGAGTACGCGCCCAAAGAGCCCCGCGACGGCGATCACCGTGAGCAACTTGACCACGGCGAAGACGATCGGCCCACTCGCCAGCGACCACCGCATGACCGGGTTCGCTTCCCCCGCGACCCCGACCGCGCGCGCGGCATAGACGGTCGTGAGCATGTCCACGGTGACCAGGAGGAACAGCGCGACCGCGATCCAGTCCCAGTACTCCTGGGCCCTGGCGTCGACGGTCGGCGCGCGACGCATGGCACCCTGTCCCCGGGCCGGATGGGCTTAAGCCGCCTGGCCGGCGGAACGGGACTCCCCCCTCACCAGTGGGAAGCGTGAAGTGCGCGCACACTGGATTGGCACGGAATGGCCTCTTGGGCGGCGCTGGGCTCGTTCGGTGCGGGCCTCGTCAACCTCGCCCTCCTCCGGTACCTCTGGCGGTCGCGCGACGCGCCGGGGGCCCGCTGGTTCCTCGCGGTCATCGCCCTACAGGCCTACTGGGGGCTGGTCTACGGCATCACGCTCTCGACGTTCGACCCGACCCTCCGGGTCGTGCTCGAGGCAGCGACCTGGCTGGCCCCCATCTGGATCGGGGTGGGCTACGTGGCGTTCGCGTTGGCCTACACGGGTCGGGGCCACCTCATCACAACGGCCTGGTTCGGGCTGATCGTCGCCTTCTCGGTGCTCTCGTCGGCCCTGGTGCTCACGAACCCACTCCACGGGCTGGTCTGGAGTGGCTTCGCGATCGAGCCGGTGTTCGGAGCCGCGACGGTCACGTACGCCCACCTCCCGTGGGTCTACGTCCAATACTTCGTCACCTTCGCCCTCGCGAGCCTGGGGACGGTCGTCCTCCTCGACACGGTGGTGTCCTACGGCCCATATTATCGGGCGCAATCACTCGCCGTCGCGCTGACGCCGCTCCCCCCAGCGATCGCGTTTACGCTCTGGGTGTTCCAGGCCGGCCCGTTCTGGCAGCTGAACCTCACGCCCATCATGTTCCTCCCCCACGTCGCCCTGGATCTCTATGCGCTCTTCCGCCGGGACATGTTCGAGCTGAATCCCGCCGCACGGCGCGCGGGCGAGCGGGCCGCCGTGGACGACCTCGGGAATCCCGTGGTCGTCGTCGACGAGGCCCGAAGGGTCGTCACCGTGAACGACGCGGCGGCGTCGGTGTTCGGTGTCGGGCCCCGCGAGGCGTTCGCCCGGCCGCTCTCGGCGATCGTCGACGGGGACGAGGTCGACCTCGAGGGGGGCGAGCAAGAGGTCGACGTGTGGGTAGACGACCGTCGGCGGACATTCGCCGTGACCCCGTCCCCGCTGGCCGACGGCGCCGGGAACCGCGTGGGCCACACGGTCGTCCTCTACGACCTGACAGACGAGATCCGTCGCGAGCAGCGCCTCGACGTGCTGAACCGGGTGCTCAGGCACAACCTGCGCAACGACCTCGGGATCGTCCAGAGCTACGCGACAGCTGCCGAGGACGCCGCCGACGACCCGGAGGTCTCGACCTTTCTCGAGACCGTCGACGAGAAGGCAACCCGGCTGGTGACCCTCGGCGAGAAGGCTCGGCGCGTGGAGCAGCTCCTCTCTCGCGAGGCGACCGCCGAGTCGGTCGACCTGGAGGAGCTCCTTTCGGCCCTCGTCGACGAGGTCGCGTCGGCCTATCCCTCAGCGACCATCGCCCTCGAGTGTCCCACCGACGTGACGGTCACGACGGACCCCCCGTCGCTCCGGGCCGCCTGCGAGAACCTGATCGAGAACGCCGCCGAACACGCCGGTGACTCGCCGACCGTGACCGTCCGGGTCGAGCAGGGCGACGGCGAGACGACCATCGCGGTCGTCGACGACGGCCCAGGCATCCCGGACCTCGAGCTCGACACGCTCGACGCGGGGGAGGAGACGCCGCTCCAGCACGGGACCGGCCTCGGGCTCTGGACCGTCCACTGGTTGACCGACCGCATCGGGGGCCAGCTCGCGGTCGACACCGGCGAGGACGGAACGACCGCGTCGCTGGTGCTTCCGCGGTAGGGCGCGGTCAGACCGGGGTGTCAGTCCGCGCAGAGCTCGACGAAGTTCCGCAGGATGCGCAGGCCGACCTCCCCGGACTTCTCCGGGTGGAACTGGGTGCCAAAGACCGTCCCCGAGTCGTCGGCGACGACGCTCGGGAAGTCGACGCCGTACTCCGTGGTGGCCACCACTGCGGCGTCGTCGTCTGGCTCGGCGTAGTAGGAGTGGACGAAGTAGGCGTACCCGCCGTCGACACCCTCGACCAGCGGGTGCTCGCGCTGCACGTCGAGGCGGTTCCAGCCCATGTGGGGCACCTTGCCCGACCGGAACCGGACGTTGCGGCCGGGGACGAGGTCGAGCCCGCGGACCTCGCCCTGGCCGGCCCGCTCGGCCTCCTCGCTCTCCGTTAAGAGCATCTGCATCCCGAGGCAGATGCCGAAGAGCGGGGTCCCGGATTCGGCGACCTCGAGGAGGTCCGCCCGGAGGGGGTCGGCGTTCTCCATGCCCTCGCTGAAGGCCCCGACGCCGGGGAGGACCACGCCATCCGCGTCGGCGATCCGGGCCGTATCGGCCGTGATCTCGACGGACGCGCCCGCGCGCTCGAGCCCCCGGGTGGCACTCCGGAGGTTCCCCAGGCCGTAGTCCACGACGACGACGTCGGCCACCCGCTGTCGTTGTGCGCTCACTAGAGACCCGTCGGCGGCCGGGGGCAAGTCGCTTTCCGTTCATCAGGCCACTGGAGCATCGAGGCCAAGATCGTCCCGACGCAAGCCGGGCGTCCGACACAAGATTCATATGGTACCGTTTCACACACTTCGGTGTCGCCGACGGCGACGCGTCCGACGATGGCCGAAACCGATCCCCCCGACGACCTGACCGTCGATCGCGCCGAAGACGACTCCGGCGAGCCCGAGCGGTGCCGATATGCAACGCTCGCCCTCGCACGGGGGGAGACAGTCCTCTACGACCGGCGAAACCCGCAGGCGTGGCTCCAATCGGACGCGGCGGTCGTCCCGTCCACGATGGAGTGACTACGCGGAGTAGCGGAACCTGACCGTCTCGACGTCGTCGAAGCGGGGCCCACGACCGACCCGGTCGAACCCGCTCTCGAGGACGACGTCCACGAGTGATTCGGCGGTCTCCTCGACGAGCAGCTCGACGCTCATGCCCTCGCCTCGGGCGAACCGGATCGGCTCCTCTAGCAGCCGCTTGAGCGTATCCGGGTCGCCCCCGATCTGGGTGACGTAGACGGTCCCCGGCCGGGCGTCGAAGCTCACGAACGCGACGATGCGGTCGTCGGTCTCGGCGACTCGCACCGTCCGGTCGTGGATCACGTTCCGGAGGACGTCCCGGGGGCCGTCGGCTAACTTCGCCAGCGCGTCGGCGTCGTCTTCGACCGCGTCCCGGACCTCCATGGTGGCGCTTGACCCCGGGGGCGCATAAAGTCCGACGCCGGTTCGCGGGCCTCGCGCCAGTATCCCGCTCGGAGTCCGCCCCGCCCAGCGTGGGACGATGGCGCATGCAAGCAGTTATTGCCCACCCGTTCCGACGGAGGGGCATGAACCCGGCAGACGCAGGCGAGGTGGGCTGGTGCGACTAGTCGCGAAGTTCGGGGGCACGAGCCTCGGCTCCGGGGAGCGGATCGACCGAGCGGCCGACTCTATCGCCGAAGTCGTCCGGGCCGGCCACGAGGTGGCCGTCGTCGCGAGCGCGATGGGCTCCTCGACGGACGACCTCCTCTCCGAGATCACCTTCGAGGCGACGGACCAGGACCGGGCCGAGATCGTCAGCATGGGCGAGCGCACGTCGGTCCGCATGCTCAAGGCCGCCCTGACTGCTCGGGACGTGCCGGCGATCTTCATCGAGCCCGGCCACCCCGACTGGCCGATCGTCGTCGACGACCACGGCGAGGTCGACCAGGCGGAGACGTCACGGCGGATGGCCGAGCTCGCGGAGAGGCTCGAGGAGGGCGTGCCCGTCGTGACGGGCTTCCTCGCAGAGGATTCCGAGGGCAACGTCACGACGCTCGGCCGGGGCGGCAGCGACACGACCGCGGTCATGCTCGGCCGCTACATCGGCGCCGACGAGGTCGTCATCGTGACGGACGTCGAGGGCGTGATGACCGGTGACCCCCGCTCCGTGGAAGGGGCCCGGAACGTCGGACAGATCACCGTCGACGAGCTCAGGAGCCTCTCGTTCCGCGGGGCCGAGGTCGTGGCACCCTCTGCGCTCTCCTATAAGACGGACGAGTTCAACGTCAGGGTGATCCACTACCAGCACGGCGACCTCCTCTCGGGCGGCACGGACATCGTCGGCGAGTTCCGGAACCTCATCGACATGCGCGAGCGGCCGCTCGCCTGCGTCACGGTGGCGGGCCGGGCCGTCCGGAACCAGCCCGGCGTGCTGGGCGACCTCACCTCGGCGCTCGGCCAAGCGGGCATCAACATCGACACGGTGGCGAGTGGGCTCGACTCCATCACCTTCTACGTCGACGAGAGCGACGGCGAGGACGCCCAGGCGCTGCTGCACGGCGCAGTCGTCGAGAGCGACGTGCTGTCCTCGTGCACCGTCGACGCCCCGGTCGCGGTGGTCCGCGTCACCAGCGGCGAGCTGACCTCCCAGATGGGTGGCGTCCTCGACATCCTCTCGCCGTTGAACGAGGAACACATCCCGATCCGGGACGTCATCACCAGCGCCACCTCCGTGGCGATCTTCGTCGACTGGGACGACGGCGAGCGGGCGCTCGGGCTCGTCCAGGAGCAGTTCGACTGACGAGACCGCTCCGCCGGGACCAGTGGGACCCTCACCGGCCCTCGGCCAGCCGCGTGCCCGTCCGCTCGGGGAGGCCCACCTCGTGGATGGCGTCCTGGACCGACCCGACGTCGTACTCGACCCGACGCTCCTCGACGGCGAGCGCATCGAGGTCCAGGACGGCATACGCTGCCCGCGGGTCGCCATCACGCGGCTGGCCGACCGCGCCGGGGTTCATGACGATCCCCTCCTCGTAGACCTCGTGGGCCTGCACGTGGGTGTGGCCCATGACCAGCACGTCAGCGTCGCCCAGGAGGTGTGGCCCGAACGACCGCGGGTAGGTGTAACGGTCCGGGTCGTCGGGATGGCCGTGGACGACCGCGACCCGGCCGTCGACACCGCCGTGCCGGACGGGCCGGTCGGCGAGCCAGTCGTGATGCTCGTCGTCCAACTGCTCACGGGCGTACTCCACGCCAGCCGCGGCCATCGCGTTGCCTCGGAACGTGCGCCCGGTGACGACCATCCGGTCGTGGTTCCCCATCACCGTGGGGATCTGGTGGTCCCGCATCGCGTCCACGCACTCGGCCGGCCACGGGTTGTAGCCGACCACGTCGCCGGCACAGACCAGCGCCTCGACGCTCGGCATGTCGGCGAGGACGGCCTCCAGAGCCGGGAGGTTCGCGTGGACGTCAGAGATGACGCCGACGTGCATGGTCACTCGGTAGGGTCCCGTGAAGTTAGGCGTCCGGGCCGTTCTCGATGGCGAGCTCGGCGGTGTCCCCCGCGATCGAGACGCCCGCGGCACAGACCGGGTGCTCGAAGTCGAATTCGTAGGCCGCAGTGGCTGCTGCTTGGGCGTCGGTCGCCTCGAATGCGAACGGCTCCGGGGCATCGTGCTCGTAGGTCGCGACGAGCGTTGGCTCCTCGACCGCTCGGACGAGGAGTGCATCGCGCCGAACGATGCCGACGTGGGCGGTGTCGGCCTCGACGACGCCGGCGATCCGCGGCGTGTCGTAGTCGTCCTTCTCGTAGTCCATCGTCAGGAGCCCGGTCGCGAGGGCATCACGCGCCGGATACCCCAGCTCGAGCTTCTCGGCGATCGGGTCGACGTGGGAGCCGTTGCCGATGACGACCCGGTCGTCCCCGACGGCGCGGGCACAGTTGTAGGCCACGTAGGGGTTGTCAGTTTCTGGAGCATCGGGCGTCGGCCCGACGGTGAGGGTGCCGGCGGCGCGTTCCGTGATCATCCGGTTGGGGAACGACCGTGAGGAGACGCGATAGGCGCCGATGCCAGACGCGACGACGAGGAGGCGACCGACGTACATGGGCCCCGGTGCTCGGGGCGAGAGTAAGGTAGTGTCGGTCGCGTCGAGTGGGCCGAGCGTTCAAATACGAGGACAAGGCCAGGCCGGACCGTGATCGACGAGGAGGACTGTATTCGGGCGCTCAGGGAGGCGGCCGAGGAGTTGGGTGAAACGCCATCGAAACCACAGTACGAAGCACTCGGAAAACGGCCTGCGGCGAACAGCATCCAGCGGGTGATGGGAGGGTGGAACGCGGCGAAAGAGGCAGCAGGCCTAGATCTCATAGACCCTGGAGACCGTGGTGGGTCGCCGATCCTCCCCCAACCAGAGGATGTCGAAATCCCGGAGGATCAGGAGTGGGAGGAGATGGCTCCACCCCGACGTTGGTACTATAAAAATCGAGATCGACGAATGGATGTCAAGGATCGCCGTCGTCAGGAACTCAAACAATGGTTTTACGAGTTGAAACTGGAGCACTTCGAATGCGAACGGTGTGGTGAAGGTTGCCCGCCCTGCCTCGATTTCCACCACGTGGATGACAAGCTGGCAGACGTTTCTCTGCTCGTGAATAATGGGTACTCCCGGGAACGGATACTTGAGGAGTTAGACGGATGCAGTGTCCTTTGTGCAAACTGCCACCAAATTGAACATAACCCACCACAGCTCTCTGAAAACCTTAGTCTCGATGAGGACGAGTATGGCATTGATCTATCTGAAGTATCGCGAATTGACGTGTCAGCTCTCCCCGGAAGAGCCCATCCAGCACGGATCGAACTCCGGCAATGGGTCTTTGAGAAAAAAGCCACCAGTGATGGATGTGAGGAATGTGGAGAGAGGAACCCGATCTGCCTCGAATTTCACCACGAAGATGAAAGTGAAAAAGACCGCTCTGTTAGCCGTCTCATATCCTATACCTCTTCTAAAGACCGATTGCGGAGGGAAATCGAGAAGTGTCGCATCCTGTGTCGAAACTGTCATCGGAAGGCGCACTACGAAATTCCGGAGCCACCTGACTAACAACCAATTTTGTGAATTTCATAGAAGGAGGCCGTCCTGCCTAATTGACTGACTCCGCAACACTAAAATATGGATACGGGTTAGATTACGTGTCCCGATGGCGGGTGTCATCGGAGAACATGTCAGACCCATAGGGTAGTGGCCAATCCTGCGAGCTTCTGGGGCTCGCGACCGCAGTTCGAATCTGCGTGGGTCTATGATAATTCTCGAGGGTACAACGTTAGCTATTTTCATACTATAATATCACCCATTATACCAATGTCTATTTCCCCCAATATGTCTACAATAATCGAGGGCTTCAGGAGATATACAAATTTTTTGATAGTCCAAGATCGTAGAATTGGGAGGCCCAATATTCCATAGATAATTCACGCCCGCACCTCAGCATCCTCGTCGCAACTCGTGGGTGATGGGCGTGACGCTGCCAACTTGAGCAGGCCGCGTTTCTTTTTAAACCCCCACCTTACCCGACCTAATATTGGCATAAGTGATTGCAGCAAGCCCTAGAATGCAATCCCGTATTAGAATTAACCTTTTATAGGTACGTTCGGGCGGAATGGTCGTGATGTGTGCTTCAAACGTCACGGAAGAACCGGTATTGGTAGACAAACAGGCCCGTATCCGCGTTGGGAGCGAATGATCGGGGGATTCCAATGCTGACGCCACTGCAGATCGACCCGACGGCCGTCGCCAGCGGGGTCAACACCGTGTGGGTGCTGACCGTCTCGTTCCTGATCTTCTTCATGCAGCCGGGGTTCGCGCTGCTGGAAGCCGGACAGGTCCGCGCGAAGAACGTCGCGAACGTCCTGATGAAGAACATGATGGACTGGGGGGTCGGCGTCATCACGTACTTCCTCGTCGGAGCCGGGATCGCGACCGTCGCGGCGGGCGTGACGTCCTCGGGGTCCTACTCGATCGGGGCCGCGTTCGCCTACATCAACGATCCCAGCGGCTGGGTCGGCTGGCTCTTCGGCGCCGTGTTCGCCATGACGGCAGCGACCATCGTTTCGGGGGCCGTCGCCGAGCGGATCAAGTTCAAGGCGTACGTGTTCTGCATCGTCGTCTTCACCGCGGTCATCTACCCGGTGACCCAGGGCATCACCTGGAGTGGCGGCCTGCTCGCCGGCTCGGGGTACATCGGTGCCGCGCTCGGCGTCGGTTACCTGGACTTCGCCGGCGCTACGGTCGTCCACATGCTCGGCGGTGTCGCCGGGCTGGTCGGTGCCTACGTGCTGGGGCCCCGCCGCGGCCGGTTCAGCTCATCGGGCGAGAGCCAAGCCATCCCGGGCCACTCGATCACCTTCGCCGTGCTGGGGACGCTGATCCTCTGCTTTGGCTGGTACGGCTTCAACGTCGGCACCCAGGCGACCGTCCTCGCCGCTGCCAACGGGGGGCTGACCTTCAACGGCGCCGCCCTCGGCCGGGTCGCACTGAACACGACCCTCGGCATGGGGGCCGGCGGCGTGTTCGCGGGGCTCACCTCGGCCTACACCGAGGGCAAGCCCGACCCGCTGTTCACGGCGAACGGCATGCTCGCCGGGCTCGTTGCGGTGACGGGGGCCGTTCCCCACGTGACGTGGTGGGGCGGCCTGCTCCTCGGCATCATCGCCGGGATCCAGACGCCCATCGTCTTCCGGTGGGTGGTCAACGCGCTGAAGATTGACGACGTCTGCGGGGTTTTCGCCGTCCACGGCAGCGCGGGAGCCATCGGGACGTTCCTGATCCCCGTCTTCGCCGTCGCCGGGTTCTCGGCCACCCAGCTCGCGATGCAGGCCGTCGGCGTGATCGTGATCGCCGTTTGGGCCATCGTCGCGACCTACGTGACGTTCACGGTCGCCGATGCGATCTTCGGGCTCCGCGTCAGCGACGACGACGAGTTCAGCGGGCTCGACCAGAGCGAACACGACTTCACGGCCTATCCCGAGTTCGTCGAAGCCGGTGGGGCCGGCGCCCCGAGCGGTGGGCAGGCCGTCGCGACTGACGGCGGGGAGGCCGAGTGACAATGTCCGGAAACCCCGACAGCGGGATCAAGCTCGTGATGGCCGTGGTGCGGCCGGATAAACTCTCGGACGTCAAGAGGGCGCTCGCCGAGGCGGGCGCGCCGTCGCTGACGGTGACGAACGTCTCCGGCCGCGGCTCACAGCCGGCGAAGACTGGCCAGTGGCGCGGGGAAGAGTACACCGTCGACCTCCACCAGAAGGTCAAGATCGAGTGCGTCGTCGCGGAGATCCCTGCCGACGAGGTGGTGGAGGCCATCGCCGAGGCGGCACACACGGGCGAGCCTGGCGACGGCAAGATCTTCGTCATTCCGGTCGAGTCGGCGACGCAGGTCCGAACGGGCAAGGAGGGGACCGAAGCGGTGTGAACCGCGCTGCGACCGACGATTCGCACGCGGCACCCGATCCCAGACCGATGAGACCGGACCGATGCGCCCGCCTCCAGGCCGCGCGACCACCCGCCCCGACCCCGCCAACTCACGCCCACCAGCCCCGCGCTCCGCCCGCCGTGTCGCGTGCGGGAGAGCACCGACCCCGACCTCAGGAGGGCCACTGATGCCCGAACCGATCGACGCGCCCGACGTCGCAGACCACCTCGCCACCGAGCCGGAGGAGCTCGACGGGATGGCCGAGGACATCGTCGGCTTCATCGACGATCGGGTGCAACGGGCGGGCGCCGACGGTGTGGTCGTCGTCATCGGCGGCGGGATCAACTCCGCCGTGGCGACGATGCTCGCCGTCGAGGCCCTCGGCCGGGACCGGGTCTTCGGGCTCCTGCTACCGAGCTACAAGCAGAGCGAGTCCGAGACCCTCCCCGCCGAACTCTTCGTCGAGGGGCTCGGGATCGACTACGAGAGCGTCCAGATCCTGCCGTTCGTGCACCTCTTCCAGGAGCTCTCGGTTCCCGATGTACCGCCGCCGGAGAGCGTCCGCGCCATGTCGAACGCCGTCGACCGGATTCGGACGGCCTGTGCATACTATGCGGCCAACGTGATGAACCGGCTCGTGCTCGGGACGGAGAACCGAACCGAGTGGCTCCTCGGGACCGTCACGAAGTACGGCGCTCGGCGTGGGGACCTGCTGCCACTCGGGGCGTGCTACCGGACGGAGGTCGGGAACCTCGCGAGTCGGCTGGGCATCCCGGACGGCATCCTCGACCCGGACGCTGATAGCCGGGATGACGTCGATCGCGGGCTCACCGGCGTCTCACCGACCACGCTCGACACGGTGCTCGTGAAGCTGGTCGATGAGGACAAGGAGATCGACCAGACGGCGCTCGAGCTCGGGGTCGATGCCGAGACGGTCCGACAGTACGCCAAACTCCACGTGAGCAGTCGACACAAGCGCGAACAGCCACCGACGCCGAGGACGGCGCGGGACGACCGATACGACCGCTTCCACGAGATCGAACTACAGTTTTACTGACCGGGCTACGAGGAGGAGCCGTCCCGGTCAAAGGTTCGACGGGTCGAGATAGAGTCGATTGGGGGATGGGATCGTTCGGCGCGACCAGTCGACTGCCGCACCGCTTACGGGTCGACATCACCAGGAAAAGACGGCATCCATGAAGTGGTCGGCGGAGATCGAACCCCCGACTCAGACATCGGCAGCACAGCGGACGACAGCATCCCACTGGACACAGAGCTACCAGGGTTGGGCAGTGCATCGGGTACGATGCGGACGAGCGACCGACTGGAATCGGTGCCATCGTCCGGTGAGTCGGTAGGGGTCGGGCACAACACCTCCGTGATGCAACCATCGACCCGTCGGTGGGAAATACGTTTCTTAGGATGTCCTAGTGTTCCCCATACATGCTAGTGGTATACACACTAAATAGCGAGGATATGAAGAAGTTCGTGCGGCAATGTGCTACTGAAGTGTTCGATCGTGCGGTGCTATCAGCGTGGCGGGGGCTGCGACCGGCGGGCCCTACACCGGCGGCGGCGGCGATTCCCACGGACTGTCCACCGCTCGCAGCCAAGCGGCCAGGGGCATTCCTATATTCATTTTGATAATATAATCGCGGGATTGATACCGGAGGCGACTGAACAAAGGGGCGAATGGCCGGATCCCGCTTGGATGCCGAGGAGGTTGGCCCGTGAGCGACGACGAGGAGAAGGTCGTGCTCGTCGTCGACGACGAGGAGGAAGTGGCCGAAGTGTTCGCGCTCTGGCTCCGAGAGGAATACGAGGTGGCGGTGGCGACGGGTGGGCATGCCGCGCTGGATGTCGTCGACGAGCGAGCGGTGGACGTCGTCCTGCTGGATCGGCGCATGCCGGACCTCTCCGGTGACGAGACATTGGCCGAGATGCGGAACCGTGGCTTCGACGGGCCGGTGGCCATGGTCACCGCAGTGGATCCCGACTTCGACATCGTCGAGATGGACTTCGACGACTACCTGGTGAAGCCCGTCACGCGGGAGGAACTCCACGACACCATCGAACGCCTGACCTCCGTCTGGTCGTTCGACGAGCGGGCCCAGGAGCAGTTCTCGGTGGCGAGAAAGCTCGCCACCCTGGAGACGGAGAAGAGCGAGACCGAGTTGGCCGAGAGCGAGGAGTACGAGGACCTTCGCGTCCGCTTCGAGGAGACCCAAGGGGCGTTGGACGACGCGTTCGCCGAGATGGACGAGCGGGGCCGGACGGCGCTGCTCAAGTACCTCGGTGGCGATCCCGATGGGGAGCCCTCCTGAAGGCGGGCACGGTCTAGACCAGAAGATGGCAGGGAACCAGCCGCGCGCGGTGGTCGCGAGACAGCCCACTCTGGAGGGCCAACCGTGAGATCGGGACGGAGAGTGGCCGCCGTGGCGGTCGTGTCGCTGACCGGACTCGCGCCGCTGGCGCCAGCTGCGGTGTCGGCAACGCGGCCCGGGACCCCGATCGCCGGCTGGCTTCTCATCGCCTTCGGCCTCCTGCTCGGGCTCGCACTCATCGGGGCGGGATACGTTCTCTACGGCTCGCCGTTCCCGACCCGACAGGTCGTCAGGATCGCCGGCTGGAACGTCCTCGGGGTGGTGGTCCTGGCCGCCGTCATGGGACTGGTCTTCGCCTACCAGGGGGCCAAGGGGACGCCGATGTCGGACCCGGCGCTCTCGGGGGGCGTGGTCGTCGGCGTCAGTGCCGTGGCACACCTCCTCATCGGTATCCGCGACGCCCAGCGTATTCGACTCGAGGAGCTGTCGAGGGAACGCGAGAAGCTCACCGTCCTGAACCGTCTCGTGCGACACAACCTCCGGAACGACACCCAGGTCATCCTGCTACAGGCCGACTACCTCGACATGGCGCTGGATGATCCGAACCACAAAGATGCGGCGACGGTCATCCGCGAGACGGCTGAGACGATTGGCTCGATGAGCGAGACGGTGAAGGACCTGCAGGCGATCGTCGAGGGCGGTCCCAGCCCCCGGCGGGCCGTCGAACTCGCGCCCATGATCGACAACATCGTGGAGTGGTTCCGGGTCGAGTACCCCGAGGCCGACGTCCATGCCGACGTCCCCGATGGGCTGGCCGTGGCCGCCGACGACAACCTCCGGACTGCCATCGAAGAGCTCGTCGAGAACGGCATCGTGCACGCCGAGACGGACGGACCGTCCGTTCACATCGAGGCGACGGCGACGGGTGGGCGGGTGACGCTGACGGTGAGCGACGACGGCCCGGGCATCCCGCAACGCGAACGGGAAATCGTCACTGGGGACCGCACGATCACGCAGCTCGACCACGGGAGCGGGCTCGGGCTCTGGCTCGCCAAGTGGATCGTAGAGGATTACGACGGCGAGCTCGGCTTCGAGGACGCCGACGAGGGCACGACCGTCGCACTCCGGCTCGACCGGGCGTCGGGATGAGGCGACCCGTCAGGGTGGTTCAGCGACCGCATCCTCGATAGCGGCCGCGAGCTCTCTGGCCGCGGCCACGTGCTCGGCAGCCTCGGCGTGACCGGTCTCCTCGACGTGGGCGAGCAGCTCGCGGACCTGCGCCACTCGGGTCCGAACCGCCGTTCGTGGCGCCTCCCCATCGGCGACGTCCGCGGCGACGGCCTCGGCCTCGCCGAGCCATCGGGCTGCGCTGGGCTCGACCGGGAGCTCGGCGGTCGCCGCGAGGTGGTCGTGGAGCGCTCGGAGCTGGTCGGCGACGGCCGGCCCGGCGCCGTCAGAACCGGATCCGCTCCGCATCAGTACTCGGTGCCCCGGCGGGCGCGCTGGCCAGCGTCCATCGGGTGAACCTGCTTTCGAACCTCGCTCACGAGGTCGGCGTGTCCTTCGAGGTACGTGGGCTCCCCGTGGCCGCCGGTCAGCACCAGTTCCAGCGCGTCGGGTTTCGACTCGACCATGGCGACGAGATCGTCCGGGCTGACGAGCTCGCGCTCGGCCGCGTAGAGCACCTCGTCGACGATCAGGAGGTGGACGCCGTCCTCGGGTCCGGCATCGACGGGGAGCGGCGAGTGGAGGTCCGCCTCGTGGGCCGCCTCGATCAGCTCACGAGCCCGGTCGAAGCCGGCCCGAGCGGCCGCCGCGTGGGCGTCGTCGTCGGTGCCGTCGGCCATCGCGTGCCAGCCGTAGTGGCCCGCGTTCTCGTAGGAGAACCCGGGGAGCGCAGCGATCGCGTTGTACTCGCCACGGGCCGGCTCCACGCTGTCGGCGCCGCCCTTCATGAGCTGGAGGAGGTGGACGCGGTAGCCGTGACCGGCCGCGCGCATGCCCATGCCGAGCGCGGCGGTCGTCTTGCCCTTGCCGTCGCCCCACCACGCCGAGACGAGCCCGAAGTCCTCGGGCGCAGCCGGGTCGATGTCGGCTGCCGTGGGCGTAATGCCGCCGCCGGGGGTTCGCCGACGCACTGGTTCTGGGTCCGGGTTGTCAGATTCGTCGGTCATCGTTCCTGCGAGCGATCCTCCCGAATGGCATACCACGGAGACACGGTGAGTCTTCCGGCAGCAGCCAGGTGGACTGGATCGGGAGGCAATCAACATGGTATTAGTACAACTTAACCTGTTATCCTCGGCTCGATTTGGCCATAGGCACAACTCTGGCCTCGTTAGGGCAAAGCTACTTGCCCGGTCGGGGTCCACCGCCGGTCATGGAACCCGAGGGCGGGGCCGACGTCCTCCGCAGCAAACGGGACGCCACCCGGTACCAGATCCTGGTCCAGATCGCCGAGCGCCAGCCCGCGGTCAGTCAGCAGGAGATCGCTGACGCGATCGGGGTGACGGCCCAAGCGGTGAGCGACTACCTGCAGGACCTCGTCGCCGAGGGTTTCGTGGAGAAGGAAGGCCGGGGGCGCTACACCGTCACCAACGAGGGCGTCGACTGGCTCATCTCCCAGACCGACCGGCTCCAGGCCTTCCTCGACCACGTCTCCGGGGACGTGCTGGAGCAGGTCGACGTGACCACGGCGATCGCCGCCGCGGCGATCGGCGAGGGCCAGACGGTCTCCCTCGTGATGCGGGACGGCGTCGAGCGGGCGGTGCCGGGCGATACCGGCGGCGCGACGGCCGTCGCCGTGACCGCGGCCGAGGCGGGCCAGGACGTGGGCGTCACGAACATCCAGGGTGTCATCGAGTACGACCTCGGGACCGTGACGGTGCTCCGCGTGCCGTCGGTCCAAGACGGCGGCGCCCGAGCCGTCGATTCGACGGCGGTCACGGACCTCGCCGGGGGCCACGACCTCGTCGCGGCGGCCGAGACGGAAGCACTTGTCGCAGCTCAAACAGCAGACGTCGAGCCGGACATCCGGTTCGGGACGGTCGCGGGCGTGCGGGAGGCGGCGACCCGGGGCTTGGACGTACTCCTGTTGGTGGCCCCGGACGCGCTGTCGGCCCACACCGACGCCCTGCGCGAGGGGAATCTGCGCTACGAGGTCGTGGACGGGTCGTGAGCGGTCGGGTCGAACACGTCAGCCGCTCGGGTGGTGCGAACGCCGTGGTCGGCGTTGTCGGGGCCACTCGGGTAGTCGCCGTCGGGATACCGGGAGCGGAGCGCCGCCCGGACGGACTCCCGGACGCAGGCCCGGGCCGCACTCCCGATGGGCGTCGCGCTCCCGGCGAAGGGGGCGGTGTCACCCGTGGGGTCACACGCGACGGCGACGGCGTCGGACGTCGTACCGGGCACCCCGGTCAGGGCGAGGAGCGTCGCCGCCTTCGCCTCGACCGCGGTGGCCAGGAGTTCGGCTAGCGCCCCGTCGGCGAGGGCCCGGGTCGTCCCGAGGAGGAGGTTCACCGTGCCGTCCATGCTGGGCGGGTCGCTCTCGCCCGCGTTCGAGTTCTGGGTACTCTCGCGGCGATTCGCCCGAACAGGGAGGGCCGCAGGGTTGGACAGACCGACCGTCGCGTAGGCGACGACGGGTCCGTCGCGGGCGCCGCGCGCGTGGGTCTGGTCGACGCCGGTCAGGAGGGTCGGGCCCGGGCCGTGAAAGCCGACCCGGGCTCGACGCTCGGCCGCGTAGTCCTCGAGGTCCGTTCGGTCGAACCCGTCGGGGACAGTTACGTTGTACGCCGCGTCGGCGTCACGGAAGCCACCCTGGAGGCCGGTCTGGAGCCAGCGGGCCCCGGGCGCGGCAACGCGGAGGATGTCCTCGCGGACCGTCGGCTCAAACATCCGCGAGGGCCTCCAACAGGCGATCGTTCTCGCTGGCCGTGCGGACGGCGACGCGGACGTGCCCGTCGAGGCCGCGGAAGGTGGTCGCATCGCGGATGGCGATCCCCCGGTCCGCCATCGCGGTGACCACCCCGTCGACGTCGCGGTCACCGACGTCGAGCAAGAGGAACGGCGCCGCTGACCGGGACACGTCGAAGCGATCCTCGAGCTGTTCGCGCAGGCGGGTCCGTTGGCGGTCGGTGCGGTCCCGGGTCGCCTCGACGAAGTCCCGCTGGCGGAGGCAGTACGCGCCAACGCGACGGGCGGGCGTCCCGAGGTTCCAGGGCGGCCGGGCTGCCGCCAGCGCCTCGAGGGGCTCGCCCGTCGCGACGGCGTAGCCCGCCCGGAGGCCGGGCAGGCCGTACAGCTTGGTGAGCGACCGGGCGACTACCACGCCGGGCTCCCCGGCCATCGAGGGCTGGTCGGTGTACCCGAGGAACGCCTCGTCGACGAGGAGCGTGGTATCGGCGTCCCGGCACCGACTCGCGAACGTGCGGAGTGCGCCTTCGTCGTAGCCGCGGCCGGTCGGGTTGTTCGGGTTGCAGACGACCGCGAGGGTGTGGCCAGTGGGGTCGGCGTCGAGGAGCGCGGCCTCGTCCACGAACACCGGGTCGGCGCCAGCGAGCCGGACCTCCCGGCCGAACTCGGCGAAGCTCGGCGCCGGGAGCAGGGCTGAATCGGCCGGATCGAGCGTCGTTCCGACGACGAGCCGGATCGCGGCGAGCCCGCCGGGGGTCGGCACGACCTGGTCGGGCGCGCACTCGACCGCCGACGCCGCCGCCTGGCAGAAGTCAGTGGGCGGCTCCGGTGGGTAGCGCTGCGACTCGGCGAGCGCCTCCCGGTAGACGGGCTCGATGCCCTCGGGCGTCCGCGGGTTGACGTTGGCGCTGAAGTCGAGGAGCGCCGGGTCGTCGGTGCCGCCGTGGACCGCCCGGCCGACGCGGCGGGCCGCGTCAGGGTCCATCGCAGACCTCCGCGTGGAGGGTCTCGACCCGCTCACGGACGGCCACCATGGGGATGCCCGCCCGTGCCGCGATCGCCAGCGCGCCGCCCATGCCCACGCCCTCCTTGGCCTCGCCACGGGCGTAGGCCGCCATCGCGGGGTGGTCCTCGCCGTGGAAGCCCGGGTCGGCCACGGAGAGGTCGAGTGCGAGCCCGCGGGCGGCCGCGGTGACGTCAGCGGATCGGTCCTCGGCGACGAACCGGGTGGTGGCGAGCGAGAGCGGAGCGTCGACCCCCGCGTGGCGCAGGAGTGCCGCCGCCGCGACGAGCTGGGTCCCACCGGCCAGGGTGACGGCGGTTCCAGCGTCCAGGGCCCCCTGTACCAGACCGTACACCGCGGCGAGGACGGGGTCGCCCATCTGTTCGAGTGCGTCGATCGGCGCGGCGGCCGCCCCGCCCGCCTCGAGGCCGCTCGCGGCGAGCCCGCGACGGACGACCCCCACCTTCCGCGATACCGGGTTCTCGGGCAGCGACGACGAGACCCCGTACGGCTCGCCGAGAGCGCGGAGCACGCCGAGGGCGGTGGTGGTCCCGCCGGGGATACTCTCGCCGACGTGGATCGCCTCGGCATCGAGCGAGGCGCCTCGGTCGATGGCGGCCTCGACGATCGCCTCGGCGTCTGGGACCGGCGTTGGCTCACGGATGTCTCCCCCGGGCGCGGCACCGAGGTCCGCGAGTGGCGCGGCGGTCGGCGTGGCGAGGCCCGCGTCGAAGAGTTCGGTCTCGACGCCGACGAGCTCCCGGACCGCCCGAGTGATGAGTGCGGGCGTCGGGCAGCCGCTGGGACTCACGGGGGTCGCCGGAGCCCGAACCGCCCGGCCGAAGGTGACCACCTCGGCGTCGGCGGCCGGGGTGTGCCGGGCCAGTTCGGGCGAGGCCCCCGCGGCGCTGAGTCCCTCGATCGAGGCGGTGGCCGTGTTGCCGACCGCCAGGACCAGCGTCACAGCAGCGCCTCCGCGACGCTGGCGTCTTCGAGCCGGTTCACGGTGACGGCCAGTCGGGCGTCGTAGCTGAGGTAGGGCCGGTCGGCACCGTCGCCGACGACGTTGAGGCCGGCGGGTGCGACCGATCGGCCGTCGAGACGCCAGCTCGTGTCCACGCCGATCCCCAGTCGACGCTTTAGGGCAGCCGGCACACAGACCGCGAGGGAGCCATCGGACTGGCCCGCGAAGCCGTCCAGGACGCGGTCGATGACGTCGCCGTCGAGCAACGGGAGATCCGCAGCGACGGTCAGGACCGGTCGCTCAACCGCAACGAGTGCGGCCTCGAGGTCAGCCACGTATCCCTCGCCGGGTGTCTCGATCGTCGGGAGGTCGAGGTGGTCCCGGGTGGCCGGGACGTGCGGCGAGACGACCGCATGGACCGCGTCGACCCGGCTCGCAGACAGCGCCCGGGCCACCCGGTCGACCATCGGCTCGCCGCCCACCGCGAAGAGGGGCTTCTCGACCGGCGCGTCGAGGCGGGTCCCGCGTCCGCCGCACATCAGGAGAGCGTCCACGCGACCACCCCCGCGTGGAGGGCGACGGCCCGGCCGAGCTCGTTGGCCGCGCCCATGACGTCCCCGTTCACGCCACCGAGGGTGGCCCGAGCCCACCACCACAACGAGACCGCCACGGCGACGGGGGCGACGAGTGCCACCGCCGCGGCTGGCGACGGCCAGGTCAACAGTGCGGCGGGCGCAGCCACGAGCGCCGGGAGCGTGAGCGACGCCGGACGGGCGGGATCGGCGAGTTGGGCACCCAGCCCGTCGGTCGCCGGGCGCCCCAGGGCTGCGACGACGGCGATGCCCAGCTTGGCCCCGACCTCCGCGGCGATCACGAGTCCGAGGGCCAGGAGCGGCCGGGTGGCGATGGTCTGGGCCGCGAGGGCCAGTCCCAGCAGCACCACACCCACGGCCAGGACCGCGCCGACGCCGACGGCCGTGTCCTTGAGCACCGCGAGCCGGTCCTCGGGCTCGCCGTGTACGGCGGCGGCGTCACCGAGGTCGGCGAGGCCGTCGAGGTGGGTGATCCCGGTGAGGAGATAGCACCAGGCCACGAACGCGACGGCCGCGGTCGCCGGCGGGAGCCCGCCGACCATCCCGGCGGCGATCGGCACGGCGAGGAGGGCCCCGATCGGGTAGCCGACGGCCGGCAGGGCGGGGAGGGTCGACCGGAAGGCCGTCCAGTCCTCCTGATCGTGGCCCAGGGGCACCCGCGTCAAGAACCCGACCGCGCCACGGAGGGCCGCACGGCCGCGAGCGAGCCGCCTCAGAGCCACGCGACCACCCCTGCGAGGACGAACGCGACGGCGCCAGCGGTGCCGACGATGTCGGCCCCCCGGCGGGCTCGCTCGGGGCTCGGGAGGGCAGCCTCAGGGTTCAGCACGTATGCCCCGGGCTTCTCGAGGCGGACGTCGAGGGTCGCGGCGAGGGTCGCCATGGGCGCGCCGGAGTTGGGCGAGGCGGGACGACGGCTCCAGCGTCGCCCGACGAGGAGGGCACGGGGGTCGATGGCTGCCGCCGCGATCAGGGCGGCCGCGACGCGGGCCGGGACCCACATGACGAGGTCGTCGAGCCGGGCGCCGGCCATACCGACGGGCTTCCCGGGATAGCCGAGCATCGAATCGATGGTGTTGACCGCTTTGACCCAGGCGGCGGCCCCGGTGGCGAGGGGCAGGGAGAACGGGGCGATCGCGGCGAAGTAGAGGAGTGGGGCCACCAACCCGTCAGCGAGGTTCTCCGCGGCACTCTCGACCGCCGCGCTGCGGACCTCGCCTGCCGAGAGCGATGAGGCGTCGCGTCCCGCGAGCGCCCGCAGGTCCGCCCGTGCTGTGGCGAGGTCGGTCTCGCTCTGGCCGATGACCGCCCGGGTCGTCTCGAGGAGCATCCGGCGGCTGGTGGTGACGAAGAGGACCAGCCCCACGAGGGCGCCGGCGACGAGGGGGTGGATTCCGGCGGCCGCAACGACGGCCAATCCGACGAAACCGCCCGCGGCGAACGGGAGCACGAGTGCTGCGAACAGACCGACGAGCGCCGGCATGGGCCAGGGCCGGTCGATCAACCCGACGGCCCGCCCGAACCAGGCGACAGGATGGGCCTGGCGGGGCGGTTCGCCGATCGCGACGTCGAGGGCCGCGGCCAGTGCAACGGCGCCCGCGGCTACCGGCGGCATCGCGCCGTCCCAGGCCGGAGTTGCCGCCGCTCACGGGCCCGCCGAGCCGTCGGTCCCGCGGAACACATGGTGAGTGTAATTAGGGAAAGTGCACTTGAATCGGTCGGTCGGGAGGGTTAGGGACCTCGGGAGCGACGGCCGGGTATGGCCGACCTGCGAATCACGGTCGACGGCGTCGCCCTCGAGGCCGACTGGACCGGCGAGAGTCCCGAGACCCGCGAGGCGCTCGACGCCGCGCTCCCGGTCTCAGGGGACGCCGCCCGCTGGGGCGAGGAGCTCTACTTCACGGTCCCGGTCGACGTCGCGGCCGAGGACGCTCGCGAGGCGGTGCCGATCGGCGCGGTCGCCTACTGGCCCCGGGGGAACGCCCTCTGCCTGTTCTGGGGACCCACCCCGGCGAGTCGGGGCGAGGAACCCCGGGCGGCCTCACCGGTGAACGTCGTCGCACAGGTTTCCGACACTACCGGGCTCTCAAGCATCGATGGCGGCGCCTCGGTGCGCGTCGAGCGAGCCGAGGACTGAGCGGTGGCGGATCGCACGGCCCACGCGTAGCGTTAAGTCCCGGCCCCGACATCGTGCGGGCGAGCGATGAGCCACGGCGGCACCCGGGCGCCGGCGGCGAGCCTCGGCCTGCTCGACGCCACGATGGTCGGCGTCGGGGCGATGATCGGGGCGGGCATCTTCGTGCTGACCGGGCTCGCTGCCGAGACCGCGGGGCCCGCGGCGATCGTCGTCTTTGCGCTCAACGGCGGGGTGACCACCCTCACCGCGCTCTCCTACGCTGAGCTGGCGAGCGCCATCCCGAAGAACGGTGGCGGCTACGCCTACGTGCGGGAGGCCTTCCCCGACCCCGTCTCGTTCGTCATGGGCTGGACGCGGTGGTTCACGTACGTGGCCGCCGGCGCGCTCTACGCCCTGGGGTTCTCCTCGAACTTCGTCGAGTTCGTCCACATCTACTGGCCAGCGCTGCCGACCGGGCCGATCCTCCCCGGCGGCCCGTCCTTCCACGTGGTGTACGCGCTCGGGGTGGTGCTCCTGTTCGTGACGCTGAACGCCGTCTCCACCGAGGCGTCGGGGGGCGCCGAGACCGCGATCACGCTGGTGAAGATCGCGATCCTGCTGGTGTTCGTCGCCTTCGGCGTCTTCGCCGTCAACACGGCGGAGTTCACGCCGACGTTCCCGAACGGCCACCTGGCGGTCCTGCCAGCGATGGGCCTGACGTTCATCGCGTTCCAGGGCTACGACCTGATCGCGACCGTCACCGAAGAGGTCGAGAACCCCCGGAAGAACATCCCCCGGGCGATCCTCATTAGCCTCGTCGCAACGGTGGCGATCTACCTCCTCGTCGTGTTCGTGGCCATCGGGACGCTCGGCGCGGAGGCACTCGGTGCCGCCGGCGAGACCGCGGTGGCCCAGGCCGCAGAGTCGTTCATGCCAGCCATGCCGGTGATCGGCACGGGGGCGGCGCTGATCGCCTTCGGCGCGGTGTTCTCGACGATATCGGCGCTGAACGCCGTCGTCATCGGCTCCTCGCGCGTGGCGTTCGCCATGGGGCGGGAGCGGCAGCTCCCCGCGAGACTGGGCCGCATCCACCACCGGTTCGGGACGCCCTTCGTCGCGGTCGCGGCGAGCGCGGCGGTCATGTTGATTGCGGTCGTCGTGGTGCCGATCCGGACCGTCGGCAACCTCGCGAGCCTGTTCACGCTCCTCGGGTTCGTCATCGTGAACGCGGCAGTGATCAAGCTCCGCCGGGACAAGCCGGACCTCCAGCGGCCCTACGAGCTGCCCTTCTACCCGATCCCGCCGATCCTGGGGATCGTGTTGAACCTGCTCCTGGGACTCTTCATCGACCCGATGACGTGGGGACTGGCGATGGGGTGGCTCGTCGTCGGCGGGGTGGCGTACCTCGGGTGGTCACGGCTCCGGGCCCGCCGGCAGGAGCTCGGTGGGGGCGGACCCGAGTCGATCGGCGGGGGGAACGATTAGGGAGGAACTCCAAGGGACACCAATGACTACGAACGGACCACTCCGCGTCCTCGTCGTCGGCAGCGGACGGGTCGGGCTCCAAACCGTCCGCCTGCTGGCTGACCGCGGCCACGACCTCGTGGTGATCGAGCGCCGACCCGACCGGTGTGAGCAACTCGCCGACGAGTACCTCGCGACCGTCATCGAGGGCGACGCAGCCCGCCCCTCGGTGCTCCGACAGGCCGATCTCGACCGGGTCGACGTCGCCGCGGCGCTCACGGACACGCCCGGGACGAACCTCTCGGTGTGTCTCGCCGTCCGGGAACTGGCCCCCGACGTCCGGACGGTGATGCGGACGACCTTCGCCGACGAGACCTACGAGGAGTTCGCCGACGCGGTCGTCCTGCCGGAGGCGGCCGGGGCCCGGGTCGTGACAAACCTGGTCGAGTCCGGCGTCGAGACCCTCGAGGCGACGATAGGCGACCTCGAGATCTTCGACGTCACCGTGGCCGAGGACGCGCCCGTCGCCGACCGGCCGCTGGCCGACGTCGCGCTGCCACGCGGGAGTCTCGTCGTCTCGGACGCCGACGGCGACAGTGTGGCCGGTCCAGACACGGTCTTGACGGCTGGGCGGACCTTCGTCGTCGCGGCAGAACCGGACGTGCTCGATGAGGTCATGAACCTCTTCCGAGGCTAGGGTCCGCTCGGTGGCCAGACCACCAGCATGCCCGAGTTGTGTATTGGTGGTGTGGGGTTACCCGTAAAGTCCGCCGTGAACGCTCAATGCGCCGTTGCCGAGCTCGATCAGCACCCCGCCACCGGCACCAGCCTCGATCGAGACCTGGGTCGTCACGGTCCGTCGGTTGTCGAGTTCGGCGTGGACGACGTACTCGCCGCGGCCGAGCGCGTCGAACTCGCTCCGGCTGCCGCCCGGCTGGAGGTAGTAGCGGTCTTCGAAGACGGTCTCCCCATCCTCGTGTTCGACCGTGAGTTCGAGGTCGTAGCCCCACTGGAAGTCGTGATTGCGGATCAGGACGTCTTCGGTCGCGGGGACCGTCGATGCATTCGCGCCGACAGTCCGCTGGTGTGCGGTCCGTTCGTGCATGGCTGAAGCATCAGTCCTGCAGGGTATAGCGGTGGCCAACGTTCAAATGGAGCTTTGTGTTACGACGCCTCACGGACGGTTGAATCGACAGACAGTGGTGGAATTGGTCGCTCTGTCGGGATCTCCACAGGCTGGAGACGCGGACACTATCGCACAGGTATGGGCATCAATCCCCAGATCGGCCGCATGAGCATGGCTACGCCCGATCCTCACCGAAAAACCGAAATTTATTACTGCTACAAGGGATGCATAGGTAAAGATGCCCGACCTCCTCCCCAGGAAGGAGCCGGTCGAGGACGCGCCGAGCGAGGCGCGAGTCGTCTCGCTCGGGAGGGGGGCCGAGGCGGTCGTCGAGGCCCTCCGGTCGGAAACGGCACGCAACGTGCTGGCCGCCCTCTATGAGGAACCCACGGTCGCGTCGACCCTAGCTGATCGCGTCGGTACCTCCGCACAGAACGTTCACTACCACCTCGCGAACCTCCGGGACGCAGACCTCGTCGAGGTCGTCGGCACGTGGTACTCCTCGAAAGGGGTCGAGATGGATGTCTACGCGCCTGCCGGCGATCCGTTGGTCCTCGCGGCGGGTCGAGAGGACCGGCTTCGCGAGCTCCGCGCGACGGTGTCCGGCGAGGGGCCGGAGCGACCGTCGACGGACTGATCGCCGGGTCGGCCGCGTCACTTTTCGACGGCCAGGAGCGAGACCCGCTCGACGACGAGATCGACGAGCGGCGCGTCGGTCGCGGCCAGCTCCAGATCAGAGATGTCGAAGAAAGCCCGGATCAGCTGGTCGTCGCGCGCGGCATCGAGGACCGGTTCTTCCTCGAACAATTCAGCGACGGCGCTCGCCGCGCCGGATTCGTCCTCGCCATCGATGACGATGACCGCCGCGGTTCGGCCCTCGCCGACCCCCATCTCGAGCGCCCGTTCGATCTGCCGACGCCCGGCTGCGTAGAGGAGAATCTCGATCGAGCGATCGTCGGCGATGGTGTCGTCCCGCTCGAAGGCGCGGTTCGCCCGGTCGACGGCGGCCTGGAGGTGGGGCCGGCCGGCAACGTAGCGGGCGTCGACGGCAGTCACTGCACAGTCGTGCTCTTCGCCAACCGCACGCAGGTTGGTGATGAAGGCGTCGACGTCGTCGACCGTGGCAATGCCCTCGACGAGCATCATCGAGCGACGACCTCGGTTCGGCCGGTCGAGGGAACGAGACGGGCCACGTTGTGTGGTCTTGGTTTCCGAGGCCTAAGCCCCGTCGGTGGGCGGACCCGGCGCACCTCGCACCAGGAAGAGGCCCGCGGCGGGCGTGGCCCCCGTGAGCGCGTCGGCGGCGAGCAGGACGGCGCCGGCCGTCCAGGTGGGCCGACGGGCAGGCCAGCGCTCATCGTTCTCGAACTGATACCCCGTCCAGTACCCGCCGACGTCGTCCCGGAAGCGGTCGAGCCAGCCGAGGAGGGTCTCGGCCCGGTCGCGGTGGCCCGCGCCGGCCCGGGCCACGACGAGTTCGGCCGTTTCGGCGACCGTGACCCACGGCTCGTCCGTGACACACCGGCAGCCGAGGCCGTCTTCGATGAACCGTTCGCGATCCCCGTCGAGCCGCTCTCGAGCGGTCTCGTCGGTGACGGCCCCACACAGTGCCGGGTAGAACCAGTCCATCGCGTAGTCTCGCTTGCTGTCCCAGGTCCGGTCGAACCGGTCGCGGTGGCCCCGGATGGCCTCGCCGAGCCGGTCGTAGGCCTCGCGCCAGTCGGGGCGGGGACGGCCGAGCGTCTCAGCGGCCGCGATGCCGCAGGCGAGGCTCTTGTAGATGGAGCTAGAGCCGGCCAACAGAGCGTCCTCGTACGGTCGGCCGTCGGGGGCGACGGCCCAGTGGACCTCGCCGGTCGCCGCCTGCCGGTCGACCGCGAAGTCGAGGCCGGCCTCGACGGTCGGCCACATCGATTCGAGGAAGGACCGGTCGCGAGTGGCGAGGAAGTGGTGCCAGACACCGGTCGCTGGGTAGGCAGCGTGGTGGGTTTCCCGGTGAGCGTCGACGCCGGGCGTTGCACCAGTGTAGGTGGCCGGCCAGCCGCCGTCGTCTAGCTGGGCGTCAGCGAGCCACCGGTAGGCGCCTTCGGCAGCTTCGTGCCGACCGCCGACGGTGAGGCCCATCGCGGCTTCGACGTGGTCCCACGGATCGGCCGGGCCCCCCTCGTACCAGGGGATCAGCCCGTCGCCGCGTTGGACCGAGGCGATGTAGTCGGCCGTGGCCCGCCGGGCCGCGTCGTCCGGGAGGCGGTCGCTACCCGTCATCGGGCCTCCCGATAGAGCACGACGCTCTTCCCCATCAATGGGTCGAGCAGGCGCTCGACACGGTCGACGATCGGCGTCCGGCTCGTGACGACGCGGTCGAGGAACGCCTGGTAGCTGGCGAGGGGCCGGGGGGGTTCGTCACGCTCCCACCAGAGGCACTTCAGCCACCAGAGCGGCGAGTGAAGGGCGTGGGCGTGGTCGTCGTCCACGCCCGTGAGGTCGCGCCGAGAGAGCGCGTCCTCCAGCTCCGACCGGCGGAAGATGCGGACGTGTCCGCCATCCACCTCGTGGTATCCGTCGCTCAGAGCCCAGCAGAGCCGCTCCGGGCCGTACCGCGGCACGCTCACGCCGAGCCGCCCGCCGGGCCGGAGCACCCGAGCGATCTCGTCGAGTGCCGTCTCGTACGTCGGGAGGTGCTCGAGGACCTCCGAGCAGATCACGACGTCGAACGCGTCGTCGGGAAACGGCAGGGTGCAGGCGTCACCGACGACGAGGTCGGCGCGGGCCTCGCCACCGGCCGGGACGATGTCGGCAAAGCCCTGGCGCGTGCGGTCGAGCCGCTCCCGGTCGATGTCGAGGCCGACGCTCCGGACGTCGGCGTGGGCGTGGGCGCCGTGGAGGTGGCGACCCTCGCCGCAGCCGAGGTCGAGGACGGTCTCGTCCGGGGCGAGGTCGAGTCGGTCGGGCTCGATCGTCAGCATGGCAGGTGGCGACGCACGGTTACGCGGTGACGTCGGCGATCGCACGCCGGTAGAGCTCGACGGTCTGGCGCGCCGTCTCGGCCCAGTCGAACTCGGTGCAGACGCGGTCTCTGGCCGCGTTCGCGAGCCGCTCCCGCCGGTCCGGGTCGTCCAGGAGGGCCGTGATACCTCTCGCGAGCGCGTCGACGTCACCTGGTTCGACGAGGACGCCGGCGTCGCCGACGACCTCGGGGAGGGCCCCACCAGTGGTCGCGACCACCGGGACGCCACAGGCCATGGCCTCCGCAGCGGGCAGGCCGAAGCCCTCATAGAGCGAGGGGACCACGGCCAGCGCTGCCGAGCCGTAGAGGTCCACCATCTCGTCGTTCCCGACACGGCCCCGACAGTCGATCCTGTCCTCGATCCCGAGCCGGTCGATCAGCCGACCCGTCTCCCCTTCGTCGTTGAGGTCGCCCATGACCAGGAGTTCGGCATCGGGGTTGGCACGGCTGACGCGGGCGAAGGCTCGGAGGAGGTAGTGGAGTCCCTTCAGGGGGACGTCGGAGCTGATGGTCGTCGCGATCCGGCCGGGGTGGCACTCCCGGTCGACCGGTGCGTACCGGTCCGTATCGATGCCGTTGTGGATGACCGTCGTGGAGGCGGGGGCAACCCCGAAGTCCTCGACGGTCCGCCGCTTCGAGGCCCGGGAGACAGCGATGACGTGGGGCAGTTCCCGGACGACCGCCTCCTGCATGTGGAGGAAGCGGTACCACCGGCGGATCAGGGAGCGGGCGACCAGCCCGTCGGCGTGTTCGAGGGCGAGCGCTCGATCGACCGTGATGGGGTGGTGCACCGTGGCGACCGTAGGATGACCCCGCTCGGCCAGCTCGATGAGGCCGTAGCTCAGGCTCTGGTTGTCGTGGACGACGTCGTAGCCGGGCGCGTTTGCCTCGAAGTAGCGGACGACGCGACGCCCGAACGCGTAGGGCTCTGGGAACCCCCCCGTGAGGGCGCTGGTCCACTCATAGAGCTTCGTCGGCTGGGTCAGAAAGGATGGGCGGAAAGCCGAGAGGTTGCTCTCCGCCTCGAAGACGTCGGCGCCAGGCAGCTCGATGAGCTCGACCCGCGGATCGAGATCGGGATACGGTCGGCCTGAGATGACGTCGACATCGTGGCCAGCGTCCGCCAGCGCCCGGCTCAGATGCTCGATGTAGACCCCCTGACCCCCGGAGTAGGGGTCGCTCCGGTAGGAGAGGAGACAGACGTCGAGCGGCTCCCCCGCCCCGGCCGCGCCGGCCGCCGACGATGGGCGCGTGACCGAGGCCGTAGCCGCCTCCTGGCTCGCCCGCATCCTCAGTCGCAACGGGTGGGGACGGCGGTTTCGGCGCGACACATGGCGATCGGTTGGTACGTCGTTCCGTCGGACCCTGATAAAACGATTGATACGCCGCGTGGTCGGGGGTGGGACTAGCCGAAATCACCGAGCCCAGCCTGCTCGCCCTCCGGTGACGCCGCCTCCTGATCGGCCGAGGAATCGCTGCTCGGCGATGCGGCGTCGCTCGCCGTCTCCGGGAGGGCGCTGGCATCGGCCGGCTCGATGTCGTCCATCGCGGGGTCGGGGCGCCCGGCGTTTCGGAGGACGGTCTCGGCCGTCTTCCGCCGGCCCTCGAGGGCGCGTAGGACGACACCCTTCGGCGCCTCGCGGAGGTCCGCAGGCGACTCGATGCCGGCGCGGTGGAGCCGGCGGGCGCGCTTGCGACCGACCTGGGCGACACCGACGAGGTCGAGGAGCTCCTCCTGCACGCCGTGCTCGACCCGCATCCGGGCCTCTCGCACCGCCGGGACGCAGTCGAGGCCGATCTCGCCGGCCAGTCGCTCGGCAGCCGAGAGCAACCACTCGGCGACGTCGACCTTGCCACGGACGTCGCCCGGACCGACGCCATAGCGCGTGGTGATCCGGTCCTCGTCGAACTCGTCGGCCCAGTCCTCGAGCAGCTTCGCGGTCTTCAGTGCCGAGAGCCAGTCCTCCCAGGCCTCCTCGAACTCCGAGGGGGCCCGGCCGGGGAGCTCGGCTTCCCGCTCGTAGGCGAGTTCGGTGTAGGTCTCGCGGTCGCCCGAGCGCAGGTAGAGCTGGTACATGTCCGGCGTCCGGCTCACGAGGTGGTAGAGACCCATGGCGGTCGGCGGCTCGCCGGACTCGGCGAGCGCGTCGTCGGCCGCCTCCAAGCCGGCGATGATCTCGGCGGCGCTCATCGGGTCGAGGTAGAGCCGGGAGACGGTGTGGCCGAGCGAGGTCGCGGCGAGGCCGTCGCCGTCGCGCTCGACGAAGTCGTTCGCCTCGAGGTAGTCGAGGACGGTGTCGGTCACCGAGGCGATGCGACCCCGCTCGGGCGTCTGCGTGGCGTAGAGGGTCTCGTCGAGAAACTCGAGGAGGCCCGACCGCGTCGTGGCGAAGCCCGTCGCGACGGTCGCGAGCACGTGGGTCCGGAGCGCCGGCTCGGCAGCGAGCTTCGAGCGCACCGGCTCGGGGTCGGCCCAGATGTACCGGTCGAAGAGCTCCTCCATCTCGTCGTGGCTGGAGGCGAGCAGGACCGCCTCTCCGTAGGGGTCGAGGCCCGGCCGGCCCGCCCGCCCGAACATCTGGTGGACTTCCAAGGTCGAGAGGGGTTGCATGCCGCCGGCCGAGGCGTCGTAGCGGCGCCAGTCCCGGACGACGACGCGGCGGCTCGGCGTGTTCACGCCGGCGGCGAGGGTCGGCGTCGCCGAGACGACCTTGACGTGACGTTCGCGGAAGGCGTCCTCGACGAGGGAGCGGTGGCGCTGGGCGAGGCCGGCGTGGTGAAAGGCGGCGCCCTTCTCCACGGCAGCGGCCAGGTCGCGGCTCGTCTCGGTGTCGGAGACATCGCGAATCTCCGCCGCGACGTCCTCGAGCGCCCGGCGCTCATCCGCGCCGAGCATCGGCTCAACGACGTCCGCCAGCCGCCGCGCGGCGGCCTCCGCATTCCGTCGAGAGTTGACGAATACGAGCGTCGAGCCCTCGTCGGCGAGGGTGTCCCGGACGACCGTCTCGGTCTGTTTGCCGTCCTGGGGCAGCTCGTATTTGGTGCCGTCGTCGAAGTTGATCGCGTTGCCGTAGTAGACGCCCGTCCGCAGGTCGATCGGCCGCCAGTCCGAGTCCACCAGGCCAGCATCGAGCCACTCGGCGATCTCTCCAGCGTTTCCGACGGTGGCCGAGAGCGCGACGACCTGGAGGTCAGGGGCCCGGCGACGGAGCTTCGCCAGCGTCACCTCAAGGGTGGGCCCTCGGCCCGCGTCGTCGACGAGGTGGACCTCGTCGGCCACCACGCAGGTCAGGTCGTCGATCCAGTCGGCGCCGTTCCGGACGAGCGAGTCGACCTTTTCGGAGGTCGCGACCACGATGTCCTTCGACCCGAGCCAGTCGTCGGTGCTCTCGTAGTCGCCGATAGACATCCCGACCGAGACGCCGTACGGCTCGAAGCGCGCGAACTCCTCGCGTTTCTCGCCCGCCAGCGCCCGGAGCGGGACGATGTAGAGTGCCTTCCCGCCGCGCTCGATGGCCGAGAGCATGGCGAGGGTCGCGATCAGTGTCTTCCCGCTGGCGGTGGGGACGCTGGCGACGAGGCTCGCGCCTTCGGTGACGCCGGCTTCGACGGCGGCGTCCTGCGGCGGATAGAGTTCCTCGATACCGGTATCGCGGAGGTGGTCGACCACCCCATCGGGGAGATCCGGCACCTCGCCCACCTTCATCGCCTGGAGCTATTCGCCTCCCGTCGTTTAAGCTGTCGCTCGGGAGATACACAGATTCCGGAATCAGGTTACCGCCAAGGCTTACCCCCTCCCAGGACAACCGCCGGTCATGAGAATCGAGTACGACCGGGATACCTGCATCGGGATGTTCCAGTGCGTCGACGAGTGGGAGCGCTTCGAGAAGGACATGGACGCCGGAAAAGCGGTGCTCGAGGCCAGCGAGGAGCAGGACGGGGTCTTCGTCCGGGAGGTGCCCGACGGGGAGGCGTTCGACGCCGAGATGGCCGCGCGGGTCTGCCCCGTCGACGCCATTACCCTCTACGACGACGACGGCGAACAGATCCTCCCGTAGCGGGCGATGGCGCCCGAACTGGCGGGGTCGGACCGTTCAGCGGCACAATTGTTATGTCCGGCTCGGGTGTACTCCTACAGAGCGTCATGGTCCACGACCGGGAACGCAACCGGGACTCGCACGTCCGGGAGTGGGAGCGGTGGAGCCGACGGCGGTCGATCGAGGAGCGAGACGAGGATCGATAAAGCTCGGTCCGGAGGGATCAATCCCGCTCGGTAGCGTCAGCTGTCTCGAACTCGAAGCGGGCCCCGCCGGCCGTCCCCGTTGTTACTCGGGCCGACCAACCGTGGGCGTCGGCGATGTCCTCGACGATCGCGAGGCCGAGGCCGGTCCCGTCCGCCGAGCCGGTGACGCCGTGCTCGAAGACCGCAGACTGGTCGTCGTGGTCGATGCCGGGGCCGTCGTCTTCGACGAAGAACCCGGTCCCGTCGTCGAGCGCCCCGAGCCGGATGTCGACGGTTGGTCCGGCGTGCTCGACGGCGTTTCGGAAGAGGTTCTCGAAGAGTTCTCGGAGGCGGGCGCGATCCGCGTCGACGGTGCAGTCGGTTTCGATCGACAGCGACGCGCTCGACGACTCGACGCCGCCCCAGGCGTCGGTCGCGACGTCGTCGATAGAGACGGGGTCGCGGGCTCCGATCGACGCCCCCTGCCTCGCGAGTGCGAGCAGGTCCTCGATCAACGTCTCCATTCGATCGAGTGCATCGCCCGCCCCGGCCAGCGCTTCGACGTCACCCGACTGGAGGGCCAGGTCGACCCGCCCGTGGGCGACGTTCAGCGGGTTCCGGAGGTCGTGGGAGACCACGCTCGCGAAGCGCTCGAGGCGCTCGTTCTTCCGGCGGAGCTCCCGGCGCTGGGCTTCCCGCTCGTGATCCCGCTCGAGCCGGTCGAGCGCGGTCGCGACGGCCGCACCGAGGACGCCCGCGAGGTTCTGGACCTCTTGATCGAACACGTGTGCCTCAGTCGATCCGGACATGAGGACGCCGTGGTCCCCCAGCGGAACGATGATCTCGCTTCTGATCTCCGTATCGGGGTTGTGGAGGGCGTCGTGCTCGGCCAGGTCGTCGAAGACGCGAGTCTCGCCCGCCTCGAACACCTCCCACGCCACCGACTCGCCCGGACGGAACGTCGGTGGATCGTCGGGCAGCTCGTCGGCGTCCGGATAGGAAGCCGGGACGAGTGCATCGGCGTTCGGGTCGTGGAGGAAGACGCCAGTGAGCGGGAGGTCCAGCACTTCGACCGCCGTCGCCACGGCTTTCTCGACGATGTCGTCGACGGACTTGGCAATGAGGAGTTCCCGGGTCGCGGCGTTCAACGCCTCGAGGGCCCGTTCACGCTCCTTGCGTTCGGAGACGTTCCGGAGCACCGACATCGATCCGGGGATTCGCCCGTCTTGCTCGGGCGGGAGCAGGGCGAGGTGGTTCTCGTGACGGATCTGCTCGCCATCCGCCGTGATGACGTCCATTTCGTACGTCACCTTCTCGCGGTCGTCCGCCGCGAACAGCTCGGCGATGTGGTCTTCGGAGACCTCGACCGCTTCGGCCGTCGCGGTTTTCGAGAACGGTTCGCCGATCAGCTCGTCCTCCTCGTAGCCAGACCAGCCCTCGAACCCGTGGATCTCCACGAGGCGGCCGTCGGTGTCGGTCACGACCACCGTGTCGGGGATCGTCTCGAGGAGCGTCTCGTAGCGTTCGAGTTGTCGAGCGCCAGTGGTTCGGGCCGTGACGTCCCGGAGCAGCGCCAGCTGGTTGGCGTCGTGGTGGTCGACGGCGATCCGGTCGAATTCGAGGGTGCGGTGTTCTCCGTCGGTCGTCAGCGTCACGTCGACGGGGTCCTGGTCCCCGGGTGGGGCCGTGTCAAACTGGTCGCAAACCTCCGGGGGGAGCTCGTCGATGTGGGTGCTGTCGAGACCGTTATCGACCCCGAGGAGAGACGCGGCGGCGGGATTCGCGGCCACGATGATCCCGTCTAGATCGACCAACAGGTAGCCCACGTCGATGTGCTCGAGTACGATGTCGGCATCGCCGTCGGTCAACTTTGGCCCGTTCGGCTGGGCTCGTGAAATATCTTCCTTCAAGATGGGCGATGAGGCCCGCAAGGCCGGTAGGACGGCCTCAGGCGATCTGGGCGTACTGGTCCCTGAGCTTCTCGGCAGCGGCCTCCAGGCTCGACTGTTCCTCGTCAGAGAGGTCCCACTCGACGATCTCGGAGGCGCCGTCTGCGCCCAGCTTGACCGGAACGCCGACCGCAGCGTCCTCCAGCCCGAATTCGCCCTCGAGGGGAACGGAGCCTGGCAGGACCTCCCCCGTGTCACGGAGCACCGCCTCCACCATGTGGGCGACGCCGGTCGCCGGGCCCCACTCGGTCGCGCCCTTGCGCTCGATGACGTTCATGGCCGACTCCTGGAGGGCCGAGAGGATCTCCTCTCGCTCGTCCCCGTCGAACTCCGGGTCGGCGCCGTCGACCCGCACCTTCGAGAACACGGGGACCTGGGCGTCGCCGTGCTCGCCAAGGATCGTGGCCTCGACGTTCTGGACCTGGGTACCGAAGCGCTCGGCGAGGACGTACCGGAACCGTGCGGAGTCCAACCGCCCGCCGAAGCCGATGACCTGCTCGCGGGGGCGGTCGCCGGTCTCGTAGAGGTGGCGGTTGAGCAGGTCGACCGGGTTCGACGTCGTGATGGAGACGAAGTCGTCGTTGTGCTCGGCCAGGGAGGCCCCGATGTCCTCCATGATCGGCGCGTTGTCGCCGGCGAGGTCGAGCCGGGTCTGCCCGGGCTGCCGGGGGATCCCGGCGGTGATGACGACGACGTCCGAGCCGGCGGTGTCGGCGTACTCGCCCTGTCGGATCGTCGTGTTCGCGTCGTAGGCGACGCCGTGGTTGGTGTCCGCGGCCTGCCCGACGGTGACGTCCTCCTGCTCGGGGATGTCCACGTAGACGATCTCATCGGCGACGTCGCGGAGTGCCAGGTTGTAGCCGGCGGCCGCGCCGACCGTCCCGGCGGCCCCGACGATGCTGACCTTTGCCATACGAGGAGGTGCCACGGCGCGCTCGTTAAATCCGTCGAAGTCCGGGCCGCTCCGGTCCGCAACCGACGAATTCGGCGGCGGCATTGGTCTCGCTCGAGCGTCGCTGGCGGCGGGGTCCGAGGGCGAACTGGCCGGTGTCTGGGTATCCGTGGATTTTTCGCCGCGCGGCCCCTCCCGACGGCCATGAGCGAGGACGCAGCGGGCTTCGACAAGGAGGCCGAGAAGGAGAAGCTCCGCGCCCAGCTGGAGCGCGAGGAGGAGAACCGGCGCTCCACACAGCACATGAGCGAACTGTTGCTCAAGGGCGCGACGATGACGAACAAGCACTGTGACATCTGCGGCGACCCGCTGTTTCGCTACGAGGGCCAGGAGTTCTGCCCGTCGTGCACGCAGGAGGGGACGGCCGAGGGGACGAACGAGCAACCGGCGGGATCGGGAGATGCAGCGACGACCCAGCCGCGAAACGAACCCGAGTCCGGCGTGGACCGCGTGGCGACCGCCGCTGACGACGAGCCTCGGGCCACTGACACCACCGATCGACCGCCGGTAGATACCGGTGGCCAACAGCCCACATCAAGACCCGGAGGCGAAGTTCCCGAGGACGTCGCCGGCGCCCGCGACGCCCTCGCAAGAAAGCTTGCCGCGCTCGCCGCCAGGGCGGAAGCGACGGACGACATCTCACAGTCACGCGAGTTACTCGCCGCCGCGCGTGAAGCTGCCGAGGCGCTCGCCGCGATCGACCGGGTTCGACAGTAACCCCCGATCGACCGGTCGGGCTGAACCCGCTCACTCGGGCTCGGCCAGCGGCCCGAACGCGTCCACCGGGATGACGGAGTAGTCGACCGAGAGCGTATCCCGCGTCGCCCGGATACGGCCGACGAACGAGGAGATCGCCTCGAGGCGGCCCTCGAGGACGAACAGCTCCATGCAGTAGTGGTCGCCGACGTGGCTGTGGAAGTTCGATGCCACGAGCCCCTCGTGGTCGTGGCGGAGCTGCATCATGCGCTCCTCGACGTTGGTGGTCTCGTAGTTGAACAGCACCGTGACGACGCCCATGAGCTCGCGGTCCTCGAGCCTTCGGTCCTCGAACTCGCCGAGGAGGTTTCGCGCGGCCTCTCTGACCACCTCGCTCCGGCCGGTGTAGCCGTGGTCGTCGGCGAACTCGTCGATCCGCGCGAGCAGGTCGTCCGGCATCGAGACGGAGACGACGGCCATGCTGTTAACTCAGGGCCGCTCAATTATGAATCCTTCACATCGATGGCGTGAGTAACGTTCGAGCCGTCGAAACGTATCGTTTTATGGGGCGAATCCTTACCACGGCCAATGCGACGCCTCGTGAGGGACCTATGGCCGTGCTGAGCGCGGTCATGGAGGACTACATCAAGGCGATCTACGTGCTCGAGCGGGAGTCCGGCGAGCGGGTCGCGACCTCGGACCTAGCCGAGTACCTCGACGTCACGCCGCCGACCGTCTCCTCGATGCTCGGCAAGCTCGCAGAGCGCGGGTTGATCGACCGGGAGGAGTACCGCGGCGTCACCCTCACCGAGGAGGGCGAACTCGTCGCCCTCGAGATCCTCAGACACCACCGGCTCATCGAGTCCTTCCTGACCGAGCAGCTCGACTACGATTGGGCGGACGTCCACGAGGAGGCCGACCGACTGGAGCACCACATCTCGGAGCAGTTCGAGGAGCGAATCGCGGCGGCCCTCGATGACCCCGGTCTCGACCCGCACGGGGACCCGATCCCGGACGCCGAACTTCGGCTGCCTCCCGAGGCGGGGGACCGCGTCAGACTGTCGGACGCGGCTGTCGGCGAGCAGGTCCGGGTCCAGCGCATCAGGAACCAGGACGAGGACTCGCTCCGGTACCTCGCCGAGGCGGGCGTCCGGCCGGGGACGGAGCTCGAGGTCGTCGACGTCGCGCCGTTCGGCATGGTGACAGTGGCCGTCGAGGATGGCGAGCAGAGCCTCCCGGCGGACGTCGCCGGTCACATCGAGGTCGAGCCGGTCGCCGAGGAAGCGGAGGCGTGATGGGGACGACGCGGCCGACCGGTCGACGCTAGCTCGGGTCGTAGTCGCTCTCGGCGACCTCGCGGATCCGCTCGGCCGTCACCGGGCCGATGCCCTCGACTTCGAGGAGATCATCCTCGCTCGCCGTGAGTACGGCCTCGACACTCCCGAGCGCCGAGAGCAGCGACCGCGCCGCCACGGGACCGACTTCGGCGATGGCGGAGACGACGTACTCCTGCTGCTCGGCGAGCGTTTTGGTCTGCTTCTCGCCATGGACGCGGGCCTCCCGACCGCTCTCGGCTTGCTCCCGTTTCGCGAGCACGGCCAGCAGGTCAGCCGTGTCGGCCTCGTCCCGGGTCCGGAGGATCGAGGCGCCGAAGTCGACGGCGATCGAGGCCAGCGCACCACGGATCGCGTTCGGGTGGACGTTCCGCTCCTCGTAGAGCGAGCCGTCGCCTTCGACGATCACGACGGGGCGGGCGTAGTGGCGGGCCATGGCCCGGACCTGTTCGAAGACCGACCGCTCCTCGCCGACCAGCGTGTCGACAAAGTCGCTGACCGACTTCCGCTCGACGACGACGCGGTCCGAGCAGACGTAGTCGCCGACGTCGAGCGTCTCGAGCCGGACGTCAACGCCGTCCCGCTTCGAGAGATCCCGGGCGATCGCCGCGTCGAGCTCCCGTTGGTCCGCGACCACCTCGACGACGCCCTCGCTGGGGCGGGCCCGGTGGACGGGGTCGTCCTCCGCTTCGGCCGTCGAGTCGTCGGGGGTCGGTTCTCGCTCGGCGAAGTCCGCCAGGCCGACCTGGCCGTCGCCGTCGGCCGCGACGCGGGGGGAGGACCCGTCCGCAGGCGTGTCGGCGTCGACCGCCCCACCGCCGGCGGTCGATACAGTCACGCTGCCACCGTCGGTCTCCTCGGCTTCGAACGCGTCGACGGCGGACTGCTCCAGGGCGGTCTCGATCTCGGGGGCGATGCCCTTCAGCGAGCGAAGCTCCTCGCGCATCTGCTCCTCCCGGTTCCGCGAGATCCAGAAGTAGGCCTCGTCGCGGGTGTCCTCGGCGAGTAGGACGACGACGCGACCCTCGGTCTGCCGGCCGGTCCGGCCCTTGCGCTGGATGGAGCGGATGGCCGTCGGCACCGGCTCGTAGAAGAGCACGAGGTCGACCTCGGGGACGTCCAGACCCTCCTCGGCGACCGAGGTCGAGACGAGCACCTCGAACTCGCCCGCCCGGAAGGCGTCGAGGGTCTCCTGCTGCTCCGTCTGCGTCATCCCGTCGGAGCCCTCCTTGTCACCCTGGCCGACGAAGCGCCGGGTGTCGAAGTGTTGGCCCAGGAACTCGGTGAGCGTCTCGGCGGTGTCCCGCGACTCGGTGAACACGATGACCCGGTCGCCCCCCTCGATGCCGAGCGTCTCCGCGAGGAGCATGCGCGCCCGGCGGTACTTCGGGTGGAGGTCGTCGAACGCCTCGGCCGACCGCATCGCGCCCTTGACCTTGGGCTCGGAGACGAACCGCTGGCTCGCCTTCGACGCGCCGGAGGAGCGAGCCGCCTGCTTCTGGCGCTCGAAGTAGCGCCGGAGGCTCTCGACGCTCTGGGTCTCGACGAGCTCGACGGCCCGCTTCAGCTTCATCACCTCGGCGTGTGCCGACATCCCCTGGTAGCCGTCGGCGTTACCGGCGTCGATGAGCCGCTGGAGCTTCCCGCGGATCTCGTTGAGCTGGCGCTGGGAGACGTCTGGCGAGGTAGACTGGGTGACTCCGAGCTGTTTGAGCTTCTGGAGGCGGTCCTCTATGACCTCGTTGAGGGTGTCGCGGATCTCGATGACTTCGTCGGGGAGCTGGACGCGCTTCCACTCGACCTCGGTGTGGTAGGTGTAGTCGTCGACGTCGGCGTCGTCTTCGGTCATGACCTCGACTTCGGCGATGCCGAGGTTCGAGCAGACGTCGAGGATAGCCTCCTCGTCGTCGCCGGGGGACGCGGAGAGGCCGGTGACGAGGGGGTGCTCTGCCTGCTCGTGGTAGCGCTCGGCGATGTAGACGTAGGCGTAGTCGCCGGTGGCGCGGTGGCACTCGTCGAAGGTCAGGTGGACGACGTCCTCGAGTGAGATGCGCCCGCCGATGAGGTCGTTCTCGACGACCTGTGGCGTGGCGATGACGACCGTCGCCGATTCCCAGAGCTCGGCCCGGTCGTCGGGTCGGACCTCGCCCGTGAAGGTCACGATCTCGTCGTCGGGGATCTCGAGCCAGGCCCTGTAGTCGTCGGCGTGTTGGGCGACGAGGGGCTTCGTCGGGGCGAGGAGGAGCGCCGTCCCGCCGAGGGCCTCGAGCCGATCGGCCGTGATCAGCAGGCTCACCGCGGTCTTGCCGAGCCCGGTGGGGAGGCAGACGAGCGTGTGGTCGGCGCCGGCCGACTCGGCCAGCTCCAGCTGGTAGCGGCGGGCCTCGATCGCGTCGGGGGTCACGAGCGCGTGCTCGACGTGGCCCGGGTCGGCGTCGGCGCCCATTCGGCGCGAGGTTGGCGGGGACCGCGGTTAAGGGTTCGCGTGGCAGGGTGGAAGTGGTGGCCGGCGGCTGATTGCGGCGGCGATCGGTTCGTCGCGACGGACACCGTTAATCGAGTGCGGCGCCTACCGGTGGCCAATGACCGAGATCCCGGAATCGTTCCACGAGATGCTGACCGAGCAGCCGACGTACGCGACGCTGACGACGATGCTGCCCGACGGCCTGCCCCACAACACCGTGGTGTGGATCGACTACGACGCAGACGCCGACCGGGTGCTGATCAACACCGAGCGGGGCCGACAGAAGGAGCGGAACGTCCGCGACGACCCACGGGCCGGCGTCCTGGCGCCGGAGCCCGACAGCTGGTTTCGGTGGCTCTCGGTCTCGGGAGAGGTCGATGAGGTGACCACCGAGGGCGCCCGCGAGCACATCGACACACTCGCCCGGCGGTACACCGGGGCGTCGACATACCGCCGGCCGATCGAGACCGAACGCGTGATTCTGAAGCTCGCGCCCGAGCACGTGATGACGTTCGACCCCGACCGTTGATCCGGCGTGTCGCCAGAGCGATCCCGAACGTCCACACCCATTAAGCCGACCGAGGCCGACCTCGACCCATGACCGTCTACGAGAGCGAGATCCCCGGCGTCGGCCGGAAGTTCGAGGTGGAGGTCGACGACGACGGATCGAGGATCGTGGTCCTGCTCCACCACGACGGCCGGCGCGAGGTGTTCCGCCGAGCCGGCCCGGATGCCGACTCGGAGAAGCTCTTCGACCTCGACGCCCAGAGCGCCCGACGGCTCGGGTCCATCCTCACGGGCACGACCTTCGAGACCGTCGACGTCGCGGAGCTGGAGGTCCCACTCGGCGAAGCGATCATCGAGTGGTGGGAGGTCGGCGATGGCTCCGACCTCGCGGGAAGCACCCTCGGCGCGGCCGACCTTCGGAGCGCGACAGGGGTCTCCGTCATCGCGATCCAGCGCGGGGAGGAGACGATCGCGAACCCAGAGCCGGACGCCCGTATCGAGACGGGTGACGTCCTGGTCACCCTGGGGACCCGCGAGGAGCAGGCGGCGTTCGAGGACCTCGTGTAGATGCCGGGGGCCAGGCAGACTGTCGCGGGAGTGGCGGTTGGCCAGCGTGGAGCGGGAGTCCGGTAGCGTGGCGAGCACGCTCCTGCTCGAGGCGGGTGTCGTCCTCACGGTGCTCGCCGTCGCCGGAGCGCTGGCCTGGCGGATGGGCCAGTCCGTCATCCCTGCGTACCTGCTCGCGGGGATCGCCGTCGGACCGCACGCGCCGGTGATCGGGGACGTGTCGCTCACCCTCGTCGAGCGCTCTGAGTTCATCGATCTCTTCGCGGAGCTTGGCGTGGTCTTCCTGCTCTTCTTCATCGGCGTCGAGTTCAGCGTCGCGAAGCTGCTGGCGGAGCCGCGACGCATCCTCACGGCTGGTGGGGTCGACCTGGTCGTCAACGTCGCCCTCGGCGTCATCCTCGGCCTGGCGTTCGGCCTCTCGCTGGTGGAGGCGCTCTTCCTCGCCGGGATCGTCTATCCGTCATCCTCGGCCGTGATCACGAAGTCGCTGATCGACCTCGGCTGGATCGCCGACCCCGAGAGCGAGGCCATCCTGGGGGTCCTCGTCGCCGAGGACGTGGTGATGGCGGTCTACCTGGCGGTCCTCGCCGCCGTCGCCATCGGCGGGCCGCTCGGGTCCGCAGTACTCCCGCTGGCCGAATCCCTCGGCTTCCTCCTCGGATTCGCGCTGCTGGCCACCGTCGGGAGCGGCCTCGTCGAGCGGGCCTTCGACACCCGGTCGAACGAGCTGTTCCTGCTCCGGGTGGTCGGGTTCACGGCACTGCTCGCCGGTTTCGCGCTCACCACCGGCGTGAGCGAGGCGGTCGCCGCCTTCTTCGTGGGTGCGGCCATCTCCGAGTCTGACCTGAAACCCAGGCTCGAGTCCGTCATCGCGCCAGCCCGGGACCTCTTCGCCGCGGTGTTCTTCTTCGCGATCGGCCTCGGGGCGGACCCGGGTGCCGTCACGAGCGTCGTGCCACTGCTCGCCGCGGGTGTCGGCTTCGCAATCGTCGGCAAGCTGGCGACGGGGTACGTCGGCGGCCGCGCTTACGACCTGAACCCGCGGCGGTCCCTCCGGATGGCGCTCGCGATGGTGACCAGGGGGGAGTTCTCGCTGGTCGTCGCCGCGCTGGCGGCTGCCACCGCCGGCGTGTCACCGGCGATCCCGGCCTTCGCCGTTGGCTACGTTCTCGTGATGAGCATTCTGGGGACGCTCCTGATGGGTGCCTCCGACCGAATCGAGTCGGTCCTGGGCGTGGCCGAACCGGCCACGTAGTGTACGACGGCGACTAGCGGAGCCGCTCCTCGATACTCACCGTCACGATGGATGTCGCGATCGCCGCACCACCGACGAGCGGGTCTAGCTTGGTCTCACCGGCCCGTTCCCGGTACGCGATCGGGATCTCCCGGACGTCGTAGCCGCGCATGATCGGCCGGATGAGCAGTTCGGCGGAGAGGCCGGTGTTCTCGGTCCACTCGATCGACTGTACGACCTCGCGGCGGTAGGCACGCATGCCGGTCGTGGTGTCCCGCACCCGCCGACCCACCAGGGCGGACGCTACGAGGGCAAACGTCGCGTTGCCGAGCCGGTTGAACGGTGGCATGGCGTCCGCGCCCAACGAGAGCCGGTCGCCGCTGACGACGTCTGCGCCATCGTTGATCGCCTCGAGGAACGCCGGAAGCTGCTCCATCGGATAGGTGTCGTCACAGTCCGTCGTGACGACGATCGGTCGGTCGGCGGCCAGGATGGCCTCGCGGACCGCGACGCCGTAGCCCTGGGGTTCCTGTTCGATCACCGTCGCGCCGTGCTCGCGAGCGATCTCTGGCGTCCGATCCGAGGAGCCATCGACGCAGATGACTTCGGCCGCACCGTCGGTGACGCGGTCGATGTCGGAGAGCACGGACCCCACGGCCGCCTCCTCGTTGTAGGTCCCCATGACGACGCTCACGTCGGAATACGTGAACGGCTCCGCCCGCTGCTCCAACTGACTCATTACTTGACGCAGGGTCCGGCCGTACTTGAGTGTTTAGGTTGGCCTAAAACTATCCCGATTGGTCGGCTGCCGCCATCGTGGTTCGAATGGAGACACCGGCCGGTGCCGTCTCGGGGACGTAGGCCGCTTCTCCGCCACAGGTTCTGGCGTCCCGACACCACTCCACGCGGGGCGAGAGCGCTCGCGTAACCCCCGCCGATGCGTCGACGGGGAGATCGAGCCGGTAGGTCAGGCCGTCCCCCGCCCCGAAGTCGACGAAGATGGTGAGTCGGACGGCGTCCCGGCCGGTCACACCGAGCGTGCCGTCCCCCACCGGCGTGACGTCGCCGTGAAGCCGCACCGCCCCCTCGGTCACCACGAGCCGGATATCGAGCTCCTCGTCCAGGGTCGGCGCCACGTAGTAGTCGCCCCCTTCGTCGGTCGCCACGCGCGCCGTCACGCCCACGGCCCCGTCGGGGACACCGACGGTGGTCTCAACATGCACCGCTCGCCCAGCGACGTCGTCAACGGGCTGGAGCCGGGCGGTCATCGGCGAGCCGTCATAGGGTGCCCAGGGCCCGCGGTAGGTGTACCGGTAGAGTCGCCGGTCGGGGAACGCATCGGCAACGGCGAAGGGTCGGTCGTCGATGGCGTAGACGGCACGCCCGTCGAAGTCCGGCTCGTTCCGGAGCGGCTGGAACGGGTGGTTGAGCCACTCGCCGTAGGGTGTCGGAAGGAGAACCAGCGCGTTCGCCGGGGGCCCGCCCTCGAACGGAACGTAGGCTCGCTCGTACGTCCGGGTCACCTCCATATTGTCCTCGACGTGCGTGTCGGCGTGCGCAGCGGTGACGCCGCCGAGAACGACCGTCCCGAGCAGCAACGTCGTGAGGAGGACGGCCCGAGCGGGTCGTGGCGCGAGGTGGTCGTGCGCGATCTCACGGACGGTGGTCGCGACCGTAATCCCCCCGACCGCCGCGAAGGCCGCCGCCGGCAGGAGGAGGTCGAAGTGATAGTAAGGGCCGAGGGCACCGATCAGGCCGTCGCCCGCGACCGAGAGGTCACCGAGGATGTTGCGGTTCCCCCAGAAGTAGCCGTTCCCGACCGCGATCGAAAGGAACAGGCCGGCGAGCGCGGCCGGACGAGCGGACCAACCTCGGCGCGTCACCGCTACGACGCCCAGGGCGGCCAGCGTCATCCCGGCCAAGCCGCCCACGAACCATTCAGAGAAGAACACCCAGAGGACCTCCCGGTTGGCGCGGAGGGCGAGTGCGGGCGTGTAATCGACCCCGTGACCGAGGAGGGCCCGGCGACCGAAGCCGAGGCCGTCCAGGGGGGCGAACGCCTCGTATGGGAACAGCCACGGCGACCCGGTCAGGACCGCGTTGTACGCCAGCGCGAGTCCCACGCCAGCGAGGCCGAGGATCGCTGTGCTCGCCAGACGTGGCAGGCGCGCCCGCCAGTCACCCCAGAGTCGCCAGCACGCGTGGACGACGAAGGGCGCCGCGAACAGGACCGCCGTGTACGGTCGAGCGAAGAAGGCCAGCCCGATCGCCGCTCCCGCGAGTGCAGCCAACCGGCGATCGCCCAACCGATCCGCTCGGAGGTAGGCGTAGGCGAACGAGAGGTTCAACAAGGTGGTCGGGGCATACGGGAGGAAGACAGCTGAATCGAGTAGGAACAACGGGGAGGCCAGGACGAACGCAGCGGCGAGCAGGCCGGTCCGGCGGTCGAAGACCTCACGGACGACCGCCGAGACGAGGACCAGGTTCCCCGCCGCGATGGCCACCAGCGCCAGCCGGTAGCCACCGAGGAGCCGGCCGAGCGCGAACATCGCCGCCGGGACCGGCGCGTACTTCGCGTAGAGTCGGCCCCCATCGTCGACGAAGAACCAGGGTCGGAATACGTCCTCGACCGGCGGCCGGAGGACCAGCTGCCCGTCGAGCAGCATCGCTGCCTGCTGGAGGTAGACCGCCTCGTCGTGGTTCAGCGAGTAGTGGGGGAACACCGAGGTCGAGACGGAAAAGACGGCCAGCCCGCCGAGGACGGCGACCGCCACCGTCGCGTACCGCCAGAAGCGTGGTCGCATGCGCGGGTCACTGGCCGCTGCCGCGACCGCCCTCCTGTGTGAGGATCACGGCCATCGAGAGGCCGGAGACGAGGACCAGAACCAGGGCTGGAAGGGCGGCCTGGCCGTAGAGCCCGGCCTCCTGGACCCGCCAGATGTAGGTCACCAGCGTGTCGAACCGGAGGGGCCGAAGGATGAGCGTGGCCGGCAGCTCCTTCATCGTCGTCAGGAAGACGAGCGCGGCGCCGGCCGCCACGCCGGGCGCGATCAGCGGCAGCGTCACCGCTCGGAAGGCGCCGAACCGGGAGCGGCCCAGCGTCCTCGCGGCCTCCACGAGCTGCCGGTCGACCTGCAGCGTCGAGGACCGGATCGACCCGATGGCCTGTGGCATGAAGCGGACGACGTACGCGAAGACGAGTAGCGGGATCGTCTTGTAGAGCCAGGGCACCGCCTCGAGGCTGAACCCGACGAGCGCGATCGCGAGCACGATCCCGGGCGTGGCGTAGCCGACGTAGGGGACGCGATCGGCGAGCCGGGCGATGGTCGAGTCGGTCGTCGCCGAGCGGAACGCGATCGGGAGGGCGACGAGGATCGCCCCGGCGGCAGCCAACAGCGAGACGTAGACGGAGTTCCACCCCAGCTCCCAGGAGAACGCCATGCTGCCACCCGCGTACCCCGGGCCACCACCGGCCAGCCAGGTGGTGAAGATGGCGATGGGGAGGGCGATCGCCACCAACCCCACGCCCGCTGGCAGGAGTGCGGCGACGTATCGCCAGCGTCCCAGGGACAGGTCGACCGACCCCCGCTTGCCGCGGCTCTCGTAAGCGCCGGATTCATCCACGCCGATCCGGGACTCGAGCACCAGGATCAGCGCCGTGACGGTGAGGAGCTGCAGCGAGAGCAGGGCGGCGTAGTCGCGCGCGAAGGCGTTGTACCGGGCGTAGATGAACTGGGTGAACACCTCGACGCGCATGATGTTCGGGGTCCCGAAGTCAGAGAGCGTGTAGAGGGCGACGAGCAGCGCACCGGCCGCGATCCCCGGCGTGATCTGGGGGAGCGTCACGCGTCGAAAGGCCCCCCACCGCGTCTCGTTCAACGTTCGTGCCGCTTCGACGAGGGTCGCGTCGACCGACAGTAGCGAGGCCCGCGTCGTGAGGAACACGTACGGATAGGTGTAGAGCGTCAGCACGAGCGCCGCACCGGCGAACCCGTAGATCGTCGGGATCTGTTCGATGCCGAGCGGGGCGAGGGCGTCCGCGAGGGCGCCCTGGGGACCGAAGGCCGAGACCGCCGCGAAGGCGCCGAGGTAGCTCGGGATCGCCAGCGGGAGGGCGGCGACGACCGTCCACAATCTGGGGAACGGGATCGCGATCTGCACCGTCAGCACCGCGAGCGGCACGCCGATTGCGATGCTTGCCGTGGTGACCACGACGACGAGGGCGACGCTCCGCCCCAGCACTTGGAGGGTCGTGGGTGCGAACGTCAGGTCGAGAGCGCGGGCCCCGAGGCCGACGACGTCGAGGAAGAGCCACCCGAGCGGGAGGACCAGCGCGGCCGCGATGACCACCGCGAGGAGTGTGAGCCCAGCACCGATGCCCACGGACCGGTCACTCGAGACGCGGCGCCACATCGCGGCGGCCCGCGTCCCGTCGATCATCCCAACACGCCGGCCTCACGCATCAGCTCGAGCGTGGGTTCGAGGTCCGAGAGCGCCGCGAGGTCGATGTCGGGCGGGTCGAGTTCGTCGATGGTCGGGAGGCCGCCGACCGGCTGGACGCCCGGGATCATGGGATAGGCGAAGCTGACCGTGGTGAAGAACTCTTGGGCTTCGGCCGAGAGGAGGTGCCGGACGAAGTTGGCCACCAGGTCGTCCTTCTCGGTGCCCGCGATCTGGAGCGCGCCGGCGACGTTGACGAGCGCGCCGGCGTCGCCGGCCGTGAAGGCCAGGTCGATCGGCGCGTCGGGCCGCTGGTTCCGCACGCGCATCGCGTAGTAGTGGTTTGCAAAGCCCGCCGCGAGGGTTCCGTCGGCGACCTGCTGGGAGACGACGTACTCGTTCGGGTAGCGCTCGATCCCGCTCTCGCGCATCGAGACCAGCCACTCGCGGGTCGCGTCCGCGCCCCGGAGGAGCCGCATCGCGGTGACGAAGGACTTGAACGCACCGTAGGTCGGGGCCCACCCCATCGATCCCTGCAGCGCGTCGGTCGCCGGAAATTCTTGGACGGCATCCGGGATGTCCGACCCGGAGAGCTGCTCCGTGTTGTACGGGACGCTCCGGGCGCGGCCGGCCACGCCGACCCAAGCGTTGTCCGCCCCGCGGAATGGCTCGGGCACCGGATCGACGGCGTCGGCGGGCAGGGACTCGTAGGCGTCGTTGTCGGCGACGAAGCCCAGCGAGCTGGCATCGATCGACCAGAACACGTCGGCCTGGGGTGCACCGGCGCCGACCTCCTCGACGATGGTCTGGGCGAGGGAGGACGACGGGGCGCTGCTCGCAAAGACCTGAAACTCCGGGTAGATCTCCTGGAGCATTTCGACGAACCGGAAGTAGATGCCGCCCTCGCCACCGCCGATGTAGAGGTTCAACGAACCGGTCAGGTCCGGCAGGTCCTCGATCGACGTGCCCTCGGGGGCCGGCCGTCCCTCGGCCAGGGTGCCAGAGCCACGGAAGGATGAGAGAGAGGGGATCGATACGTCCGCGGCCCCGTCGCCTCCGTCCGAACCGTCACCGGGGATTCCGCCGCAGCCGGCGAGCCCGGCCGTCGTCGCTCCCGCGATGCCCGCGAGCAGCCGGCGTCGACTGGTGAGGTCGGTGTGCATAGTTTTAGGGTTGCCTAAATCAATAAAGCCCTTCTGGTTTCTCAGTCGTCCGCCGCCCTCGCCATCTGACGGTCGGCCGGCCAGCTGGAGACGGCGTCGAGGCAGTCGAGCCAATCGTGCATGTGCTCACCGACGTACGTGAGGAACTCGCCGTTGGCGAGGTCGTCCCAGTCCCCGGCGACGAACCGGTCGGCCATCGCGGCGTAGACGCTGGCAAAATCGGTCGCGTCCTCGCCGGCGTCGTCCACGATGCGCCAGAGGTGTTCGTTGAGTTCGAGGGCCGGTGCCTCGTTGGCCAGGTCGTCGAAGGTCGACCGGGGGGCCTTCTCGTGCACACAGAGGGGTCGACCGTTGTAGATCTGCTTGCCGAGGACGTCACACGCTCGCTTGAGGAACACGCCGCTCCAGATGTCGTCGAAGCGACCGATGTCCCAGCGGTTGTCGTCCATCGGAAGCTGGTAGAACGCAGGGATCACCTCGCGCCGAAATGCCAGGTTCATCGAGCAGACGGTGAGGTAGTTCCCCGGCTCGGCGACGAAGTCGTGGGTGAAGTCGACCGTGCTCGTCCGGGTCTGGGCCTGGCCGTCGAGGTCGCCGTCCATGAGGATACGGACCGCGTCGAGGTCTGGAACGTCGGTCCAGAGCCCCTGGGAGGCCACCACGTCGTCCACCGTCGTCGACCGGGTCTCCACGGTCTCGTCCATCGCACTGTATGGGTAGCCGCGGGGGTAGAGGCCGTGCTCGTCGTTCTGCTGGTAGAGCACGTTGACCCACTGTTCGTCGGAGGAGACGGCCTCGATTTCGCCCTCGAAGCCGAGGTTCTGCAGGTGGCGGCCGAAGAAGTCCTGGTCGGCGTGGGGCCGGGTGTCGTCGTCGATGAAGAGCCCGACCTCGAACGCGTTCGCCCACATGTAGAGCAGGCCGAAGCTGGTCTGGGCGTGGCTGGCGGCCGGGATCAGGTGTGCGTACTCGGCGGCGCCCTGTTCCTCAAACCACGCCTCGCGGGCCTGGCCGTCGAAGACAGCCCCGTCTACGGCTTCCTCGGCGAGCATGGCCTCCATCGCATCGGTGTCACAGAAGTCCTCGGTGATGAGGACGACGTGCAGCCGGTCGGCGTCGAAGCCGTGGCGTCTGGCGTTCTCGAGGTAGTCCCGAACGCACTCGTAGTCGCGTACAGTGGGGACCATCAGGCAGACGTCGGGGGTCATGACGCCCTAGTTTTTGGCCACCCTAAAAAATACTTGTCCCTTCTCGACGGGCCGTCTCCCTCGGGGTTGAAACCCCCAAATCAATCCCGTTAAGGCGCGGGCCTTCGACGTGGTGGGTGCGGGCGGATAGCCTAGCTCGGACAAGGCGTTGGCTTCCGGAGCCAAAGATCGCGGGTTCAAATCCCGTTCCGCCCGTCGACGCTGTTCTCGCGAGGTCGCCGTTCAGACCGGCTCGCTTTGGTGATCCGGTCCGCGGTAATCGCCCCGGTGGGCCCCATTGAGCCACCGAAACGACTACCTAACCGTGGGGGAGTCGTTTCCTCAATACGAGACCCATGGCACCGGACCCCATCTTCCTCGCATACGTCGTGGCCTTCGGTGCCGCGGCAATAGCCTGCTTCGCCGGGGTCCGCCGCGCACATCGAATCGAGGATGGGGACACGCGCCAGGGGCTCGTCTGGCTGCTGCTCTTAAGCGGCGGCTGGGCGACCGCCCACGTGGGGTTCTTGGCTTTCCCGGGCGAGGGCATGAAGACGGCCTTCTACATGGCGGGCCTCATCGTCGGCGTGGCAGCCGTCGGCCCGTGGCTCTACTTCTGCTCGGCATACACTGGTCGCTCGCTCCATCGGAACACGACGGTACGCCGCATCGCACTGGCGGTGTTCGTGGCCATTGTCCTCGTGAAGCTCACGAACCCGATCCACGGGCTCTACTTCACGACCGCGGCGACGACGACCCCGTTCCCACACCTCACCGTGCACAACGGCGTCCTGCACTGGTCCGTCATGGGGCTCTCGTACGCCCTCGCCGTCGTCGGCTACTTCATGCTCTTCGAGCTGTTCACCCAGGTCGGCGCCGACGCCCGACCGTTGGCGGTCGTCGCCGGGCTCACCGGGCTCCCAGTGTTCCTGGACGTGCTCGGCCTGGTGAGCCCACGGTTGGTCGATATCACGTACGAGCCGATCGGCGTCGCGGCGTTCGCGGTAGGTGTGCTCTTCATCTACGTCGACCGATTCCAGTCTGTCCAGCTCGCGGGGAGTCGCGAGGAACCGGTGATCGTCCTCTCCGATGAGGACCGGATAAGGGACTACAACGAGAGCGCCAGACGGCTCTTCCCCCCGCTCGTTCGGCGCGACGTGATCGGGGAGCCGCTCTGGGCCGTCCTCCCCGAAGTCGTCGACGCCTTGGAGTCCGATCGGGGCATCCTCGTGCTGGAACGCGAGGACCAGACCCGCTACTACCGCGTCGACGACACCCCGTTCGCCTCGGGGCGGACCCAGCTCGGCCAGCTCCTCTCGGTGACCGACGTCACGGAGGCCGAACGCTACCAGCAGGAGATCGAACGCCAGAACGACCGGTTGGAGGGCTTTGCGAGCGTGGTGAGCCACGACCTCCGAAACCCGTTGAACGTGGCGATGGCGCGGGTCCAAGCGGCGAGGGAGGAGCACGACGACGAGCAACTCGAGCACGCGAGTGCCGCTCTCGACCGGATGGAAAACCTGATCGACGACCTGCTGACGCTCGCCCGGACGGGCCAACCCATCGACGGGACCGAGCCAGTCTCGCTGTCGGCGGTCGCCCGGGAAGCGTGGGGGCTCGTGGAGACGGGAGAGGCCACGCTCGTTTCCGACGAGGAGTACCGCTTCGAGGCCGACCCGGACCGGCTCCAACAGCTCTTCGAGAACCTGTTCCGGAACGCCATCGAGCACGGTGGGGCGGACCTAGCCGTCCGCGTCGGGGCCGTCGACGGCGATGGCTTCTTCGTCGAAGACGATGGGTCGGGTATCCCCGAGGAGAACCGGGAAGATGTCTTCGAGTCTGGCTTTACCACGGCCGCAGACGGGACCGGCTTCGGCCTGGCCATCGTCACCGAGGTCGTCGAAGCGCACGGCTGGGACATCGTGGCGACGGAGAGCGAGTCGGGTGGGGCGCGGTTCGAGATTACGGGCGTCGGTTCGACCGACGACTGACGGCCGCGGCGCCGGTCTCGATGCCCTCGCCTTGATAGCTCCCGTCGTAGACGCCGTCGTGGTCGGCCCGGGCGAGGACGAGCTGGGCGATCCGTGCGCCCGCTTCGAGTTCGACCTCGTGGTGGACCTGGAGGAGCCCCTCGCCGCGCCCCGAATAGCCGGCGTCCCAGACGGCGGTGTTGAGCATGCAAGAGTTCCGCAGGAGCGAGGAGCGTGGGTAGATGAACCCGACGTGGTCGTCGGGGATGGACACGGTCTCGCCGTACCCGACGACGTAGCCGCCCGGCTCGAGGGCGTAGGTGGGCGGGTCGCCCGTGGCGGACAGCTCCCGTCGGTCACCGATGGTCTTGCCGCCCCGCTCGATGCGGCCAAGGCTGGCCTGCCCGAACACCGACCCGACGGTCAGGTCGACGCCGTTCGGCTGGATCTGTGACTCCCGGAGCGGTTCGATGTGTTCGGCGACGAAGGCCCCCGACTCGAACATGGTGCCTGGTGTCCCGGGGGGAGGATAACCCTAGTGGTGACCGGAATCGCTTGGCCCCGGCAAGACCGTGAGGGTTTTCGAGCCGTCCCTGCGCAGGCTGTCGGTTTTCTCGTGCCGTTCCCCGTCCGTTCTCGCCGGATTTATATCGATGGCTCCCGGAATTCGACCTAGCAATGGGACTGACGCTGACCGAGAAGATCTTAGACGACCACCTCGTCGAGGGGGAGCTGACACCCGGCGAGGAGATCGGCATCGAGGTCGACCAGGTCCTCACCCAGGACACGACGGGGACCATGGTCTGGCTCCAGTTCGAGGCGCTCGAACTCGACGAGGTCCAGACGGAGCTGGCGGCCCAGTACTGCGACCACCAGACCTACCAGTTCGACTTCAAGAACACCGACGACCACCGGTTCCTTCGGTCGGCGGCGGGCTCCTATGGCGCCTACTTCTCCCGGCCGGGGAACGGGATCTGTCACAACGTCCACAAGGAGAACTTCGCCGCGCCCGGAAAGACGCTGCTGGGCTCTGACTCCCACACCCCGACGCCTGGCGGCCTTGGCGAGCTCGCCATCGGTGCCGGCGGCCTCGACATCGCGGTCGCGATGGGCGGCGGGGCCTACTACGTCGAGATGCCGGAGGTCGTGAACGTCCGCCTCGAGGGCGAGCTGCCCGAGTGGGCCACCGCGAAGGACGTCATCCTCGAGATGCTGCGCCGGCTCACCGTCAAGGGCGGCGTCGGCAAGGTGTTCGAGTACACCGGGCCCGGCGTCGAGTCGCTCTCGGTGCCCGAACGCACGACGATCACGAACATGGGCACGGAGCTGGGGGCGACCTCCTCCATCTTCCCGACCGACGAGAACACCCGCGAGTACCTCGCCCGTCAGGGCCGCGAGGACGAGTACGTCGAGCTCGCGCCGGACGAAGACGCCGAGTACGCCGAGGAGATCGTCATCGACCTCTCGGACCTCGAACCGCTCATCGCGACGCCGTCGATGCCGGACAACGTCGTCCCGGTCCGAGAGGTCGCGGGCGAGTCGGTCGATCAGGTCATCATCGGATCCTGCACGAACGGCGGGTACGAGGACATCCTCCCCACCGCGAAGATGCTCGAAGGCCGGGAGATCAACAAGAAGACCGAGATGATCGTCGCCCCCGGCTCGAAGCAGGCCTCCGAGATCCTCGCCCGTGAGGGCTGGACGGCCGAGCTCATGGCCGCCGGCGTGAACTTCTCCGAGGCGACCTGCGGCGCCTGCATCGGCATCGGTCACGTCCCGGCGTCTGACTCGGTGTCGCTCCGGACCTTCAACCGGAACTTCGAGGGGCGCTCGGGCATCGAGGACGACAGCGTGTACCTCTGCTCGCCGGAGGTCGCGGCCGCCGCCGCGCTGGCGGGTGAGATCGTGGACCCGCGAGACTTAGCCGATGAGCTCGGCGACCTCGAGGACCCGGGCTTCGAGCTCCCAGACGCCTACGATGGCTCGAAGGCGGACATCATCACGCCGGATGAGGCCGTCGACGACGAGCTGGTCAAGGGGCCGAACATCGCCGACGTCCCCCTGAAGGATCCCCTCGACGCCCACCTCCAGGGCCCGACGCTGCTGAAGATGGGCGACAACATCACGACCGACCACATCATCCCGGCCACCCAGGACATCCTGATGTACCGCTCGAACGTCCCGAAGCTCTCGGAGTTCACGCTCTCGCGGGTGGACGAGACGTTCGCGGACCGCGCGATGGCGTCCGACGGCGGCTTCCTCGTCGCCGGCGAGAACTACGGCCAAGGGTCTTCGCGGGAGCATGCGGCCCTCTGCCCGATGTACCTCGGCGTCGAGGGCGTCCTCGCCCAGAGCTTCGCGCGGATCCACAAGGCCAACCTGTTCAACTTCGGGCTGCTGCCGCTCACCATCGACGAGGAGACGTACGATCGAATCGATCAGGGCGACGACATCGAGATCGTCGACGACGTCGCCGGGGCCGTCCGCTCCGGACAGGAGGAGTTCACAGTCCGGGTGAACGACGAGTGGGAGGCCACTGCGACGCTCGACGCCTCGCCGCGGGAGCGGGAGATCCTCGCCGACGGTGGGAAGCTCGCTCACACGAAGAAGCAGGCCGGCGGCGACAGTCCGGCCGCGGCCGACTGAACAGGCGCTGAGCGTCTTTTTCGTCTCTCGGCACCGTAGGTAGACCATGCCCTACGACGACGGCCTGGCCCACCGCGTCCGCGAGGCGATGGACGCCCGTGCTGACCACGAGGAGAAGGAGATGTTCGGGGGCCTCGGGTTCATCGTCGCCGGGAACATGTGCGTCGGCGTGATCGGGGACTCGCTCGTCGCGCGCGTCGGTCCCGAGGCCTACGACGAAGCCCTCGGGGAGCCCCACGCACGACCGTTCGACTTCACCGGCCGAGAGATGCGCGGGTGGGTGTTCGTCGACCACCTCGGGCTCGCCGATGACGAGGTACTCGGCGGCTGGATCGACCGGTGCCTGGCGTTCGTGGAGACGCTGCCCGCGAAATAACGAACCGGCGGCGATCCGCACCGGTCAGCGCCCGAGGAACCGACGGACCCCACCCAGCACCCGGCCACGTCGGGCCTGGATCCAGCCGATGGTCGAGAGGCTCGCTGCCGCCAGTGGCGCCACCGTCAGTCCACCCGGAGCGAGGACGTTGCTCGCGACGACCGTGCCGACCGTCACGGCCCCGGCGACGGTGTACGCCCGGCTGTACTGCACCCGCTCGCCAGCCCGCCAGGCCGCCGAGAACAGGACCGTTCCGGCGCCGAACAACAGCACGAGCAGGAACGTGTGGAGCCAGTAGCCCAGCCGCGGGACGACCGGCGAGACCGTCGGTGACGCCGCTACCGTGGCGGTGGCCACCCAGAAGAAATCGTGGATGGGGGCGGTGATCGCGAGGGCAATGTCGAGGCCGACGAGCACGGCGGCGATACCGAACACGAGCCGCTCGTTCGGCACGTTCGGTGTACTGCTGGCCGTCGCGGCGAAGAGGAACCACCCCAATCCAGCCAAGAGGGACCCCACGAGGGCCAACGCCAGGAAGAAGGTTCGGACGAGCGGTTCGGCGGCGAAGAGCCCCACGGCGAACATGCCGTTCCAGATCCCCACGCCGAGCACCAGCAGGATGTAGGCCAACCCGTTGTCCCGCCGCCGGTAGGCGATCGCGGTCGCCACGAACGGGTAGGCGGCCAGCGAGGCGACGACCGCCGCCGCGGCCAGGACCCAGACCAGGGGGGAGGGTGCCACGCATCGGACAAACACCTCAAATACCTTGTACGTTCCGGCCGGCGGACGAAGGTTCATGACCCGGGGCGGTCCAGGCGGGGACATGTCGATGCTCGACGGCGAGGTCATCGTCGTGACGGGTGCCAGCCGAGGCCTCGGCCGGTCGATGGCCGAGCGCTTCTCCAGGGAGGGGGCGACGGTCACGCTCACTGCGCGCAACGAAGAGCGGCTGGCTGAGGTCGCTCGAGGATTGCCCGGCGAATCGCTCGTCGCGCCAGCCGACGTGCGAAACGCGAACGCCGTCGATCGCGTGATCGAGCGAACCGTCGACGCGTTCGACGGCCTCGACACGCTGGTGAACAACGCCGGCGTGAGCATCCTGGGGATGCAGGACTCGCGGAAGCAACTGGTCGAAGTCACTGAGGAGGAGTGGGACACCGTCCTCGGCGTCAACCTCAAAGGGGTGTTTCTATTCACCCGGGCTGCCCTCCCCCACCTGTACGCGTCGGGCCACGGGAACGTCCTCAACGTCTCCTCCGGACTCGGGCGGCACGCCGTGGCCGGCGCCGGCGCCTACGTCAGCTCGAAGTGGGGGCTCGAGGGACTCACCCGCGTGACGGCGCTGGAAGCCGAAGAGGACGGGGTCAACGCGAACGCGCTCGATCCCGGTGGCCGGGTCAACACCGACATCTGGGCCCATCTCCCGGAAGAGGAGCGAGCGCAGATCCTCCAACCCGACGTCATGGACGAGGCCGCAGTCCTGCTCGCCGCCCAGGGACCCGACGGGGTCACGGGCGAGTCGATGACGGCGGCCGAGTGGGAGGGTCGCCTCGGCTGAGCCGGTACGCCCACACCCACGGACGATCAGCCGCTCACGGGAGGTGGGAGGCCACGAGACCGACCGCCACGGCGAGCATCGCGAGGCCGTTCAACATCACGGATTGGCGGTGATACTGGGCGAAGCCGTCCTCGCCGGCGGCCTCCATCTTCGGGATCAGCGACCCGACCGAGTACCCCGCCAACAACGTGGCGGCGGCGGTGACGCCGAGGAGGATCAGCGTGGGCCCACCGTATCCGTCTACGTACCCGAGCGCGAGCCCCGCGACGAACGCGACGACACCGAGCCCCACGCCCAGTCGGTAGTACCGAGGGAAGACGTCGTTCACGTACTGCCCACCGCGGTCGTCGAAGACGGCGAACGCACGTGGGGCACCGACGAAGGAGAAGAAGGCCATGACGCCCAGCCAGGCGCCCAGCGCCGCGTCGACCACGAGTGACAGGACCACCGCGTGCAAGGCCATGGCGGTGGATTGGCCACGTTGAGGCTTGAACGTTGGCCCGTCGCTCGACCCGTGCGGAAGGCCGACGGGAAGCTTTTGTGACCGCGACACCTGGCACGCCTGGTGACGACCACCGTCCCCGACGAGGTCACGGTTCGACAGGCCGAGCGAGCCGACCTGCTCGCGGTCAACCGGATCGAGCGGGGGTCCTTCCCCCAGCCGTGGCCCTACGGCGCCTTCGAGGGATTCCTCGGCCAGGAGGGGTTCCTCGTGGCCGTCAAGGAGCGGGGGACTGGTCCCGGAGAGGTCTGTGGATACGTGATCGCGGACGTCGTGACTGAGTTCGGACGGACCGGCGGCCACGTGAAGGACCTCGCAGTGGCTCCAGAGTGGCGTGGGCGCGGGGTCGGGTCACAGCTGCTCGACCGGGGGCTGGCCGTTCTCGCGGCGGGCGGCGCCCGAGTGGCGAAGCTCGAGGTCAGGATCGGGAACGAGGCCGCCAGAGGGCTCTACGAATCCTTCGGCTTCTCCCCGAACCGGATCGTCCCCGAGTACTACGACGACGGGGAGGACGCGCTGGTGCTGATCGCGGACCTGCGTGACCGGTGACGATTTGGGACCGGACGCCCACATGCCGAGCATGGGCTATGCCTGCCCCGTGTGTGAGGCGCCTCAGGCCGATGGCGAGCACCTCGCTCACCACCTCGCGCTGACGGCGATGCTGCACGGCGATGACCACGAGGCGTGGCTGGCCGACCGGTTGCCCGACTGGGCCGAGCGCGATCCCTCGGGTCTGGCGGCGGCGGTGGTCGAGGGGGCCACCGAGGTCGACACCGAGTCGGTTTCGACGGAGCAGGTGCACGACGATCTTGTCCTGGATCGGCCGACCGCTCGTCGAGAGGGGGCGACGGACATGGACCCCGACACCCGGCGGGTCATCGAAGAAGCGAAGGAGCTGACCAAGCAGCGCCGGGGAGACGCCGACGGCGAGGAGTGAGCGGGCGGCCGCCTTACGCGTCGCCGAGGTTGATCACGAGCACGGGCACCGGCGCGTTCTTCACGACGCGCTCGGTGACGCTGCCGAGGCGGGCGACCTGGTCACGGCTGCTCCGGGCGTGTCGCCCGATCACCACCGCGTCGATGCGGTTGGTCTCGACGTAGTCCACGATGTCCTTATCCGGGATGCCCTCCACGACGGCGGTTTCGACGTCGAGGCCGGCGTCGGTGGCCCGCTCGGCAGCGACGGCGACGGCGTGATCGCCCTCGGCGTGGAGGTCGTCGGACATGTCGGCCTGGACATCGTCCTCGGCCCCGAGGTACTGCCGCTGGTCGACGACGTAGAGCGCGTGGACGGTCGCGTCGTACCGCTTCGCGAACTCGAGCCCGTGGTCCAGCACGGTGTCCGTTCCGGCGCTGCCGTCCGTCGGGATGAGCACGGCGTCGTACATCGCTAGATCGTCTCGTCCGTTCGTCCCGCCGGTACTTGAAACGACGCGCCGGGGGGGCACCATCTGCCACACCCCCGGTCCGAAGAATGGGCCGTACGCTCGAATAGCCGTCACAAGACGCTTGCCGGGGACGGGCATAGGTGACCTATGCACACACGAGGCGATGTCGCCCCGACGAACGAAGCCGAGGCCCGCGAACGGTATCAGGCGCTCCGCCCGGTCGCACAGACGGCGGTGCGGGAGGCCACGACCGCCATGGGGTTCGACAGCGAGGAATACGACGAGCGGGTCACGCCGGGCGTCGTCTCACGAGTCCACGATGCGCTCTTCGCCTCGACGCTGACGGTGACGGTCGGGACGATGGCAGAATTCGACGACTGGGCTGACGGGCGAACGGACGAAGTCGTGATACTCGGCAGCGAGAACGTCGAGCACGTCGCCTGGCACGACCCACCGGCGGGTGAGGCCGTCGCCGCGACGTTCCAGGACGAGGAGGCGGCCGCCGTCGACACCCTGCGACGGCAGGTCTTCGGCCGGGTCTATCGTGGCCTCGTCCGAGACACGCGATCGGACTGAGACGCCAGGTTAGCTGGAGCCGCCGTCTTCGGAGCCCTCCGGCGGATCCACGTCATCGCCGTCAGACTCCTCCGGTCGGGGACGCCGCTCGAGTTCGATCGTGACCGCGTTGTGGCCCTCCTCGGTCGTTTCGATCCGAAGCTCGCCGCCCGAGGCCTGGACGACCCATCGGACGAGCCAGAGGCCGAGGCCGCTGCCGTGGACGAGTGGCGTCTCGGTCTCCTGCTCGATCGCTGCCCGCTCCATCTCCGGGATACCGGGGCCGTCGTCCACCACGGTCAGCTCGACCGTCGCCGTGTGCTGCTCGACCTGGAACCGAACGGTCGCCGACGCCGTCGGGTTGTGCTGGACGGCGTTTTCCCCGACGTTGATGATCGCAACGGCGAGCTGGCGCTGGCCGACCGTCCCGACCCAGGCTTCGGTGGGCCCGTCGACGGACACGGCGGCGTCTGGATTGGCCTCGGCGAGGCGATCGGCGACCGTCGCCACGATCCTGGCGAGATCGACGGTTTCCGTCGCGGTCCGCCCGATCGTCGACTCGATGTGACGGGCCTTCTCACTGATGTCGAGCATGCGATCCGCCGAGTCGAGGATGGACCGGACGCGCTTGGCATCCTCCGGCGAGACCGATTCGGCCAGGAGCTCGCCCTCGCCGAGCACCACGTTCAGCTCGTTCCGGAGGTTGTGCCGGAGGACGCGGTTGAGGACCGAGAGTCGCTGTTCGTGCTCGCGGAGCACTTCCAACTCCGTGATGTCGCGAAGGAGGACGAAGCGGCCGACCGTGTCCCCCCGGAAGTCGGTGAGGGTGCGCGAGGAGAGTTCGAACGAGCTGGTGTCGTCGCCAACCGAGAGTTCGAGTAATCCGCCGTCGATGGTCCCGTCTCGCCCGATGTCCGTCGCGTCGAGCGACCGACCGACGACGTCCTCCCCGAGGGCCCGCCGAGCGGCCGGGTTCGCGTCGACGACCGTCCCACTGGCGTCGGCGACGACGATGCCGTCGTCCATCGCTTCGACGAGCGTCTCCCGGGCCGTCGGCGCGAGGTCCAGCATCTTGAACCGGAAGAGGGCGAGCGCGTAGAAGACGCCCGTGACGACGAAGGCGAACGGCGTGAGGTCTAAGGCGTGGAGGGGGTTCGCCCACGGGAAGACGTTAAAGGCGAGGTTCGCCCCCAACGGTACGATCAGCCCGGCGAGGAGGACGACGCCCTGGCGGCGGTAGATCCGGCTCGCCCGGACGAGCACACTGGCGACGAGGACGACCCCCGCGGCGATGAGGGCGTACGAGTACACGAAGTTCACCCAGTACGCCGGGCCGAAGACGAGGTGGGGGGTCGTGAGCGGGCCGGCGACGTCGACCGAAGTCGACTGCCAAATCAGTCCATGGGCCTCGTTGGTCCAGACGAGCAAGAGGGTCGCGACTGGCTCGATCGCGAGCAGGCCAAGAGTTCGGCGGGTGATCCACGTCTCGTAGCCGGCGTACTCGACCGCGAGGAGGAACCAGGCGGTGGGCACGACGGCCGAGCCGATGAAGGCGACCTGGTCCCACCAGAGCATCGGCCCCAGCTCCGTGAAGCCGATCTCGATGCCGTACCCGAACGCCCAGATGGCGAGGCCGACCATCATGGCGTGGAATGGCAGGGCAGCGCGCTGGTCCCGCTTGTGCCAGGCGTAGCCAGCCAGCGCGACCGCTACCAGCCCGGAGAGAAACGTCGGGAGCAGGTAAACCGAGAATCGCCACGCCATGGCGAGATGACTTGCCGTCAACCGGTTGGGCGGAACCGAGTTAAAAGGAACCCTTCGAGACCCAACGTGGCCAGAGCCGGCGTAGAGCGAGGGGCTATTTGGCCGCGCCCGAGCAAGCGCAGTCATGAGCGACTGGGAGGTCCTGGAATCGACCGTCGAGTACGAGACCGGGTGGTACACCGGCGGCTACGACCTCGTCAGGCAGCCCGACGGCACGGAGAAGCGCTACTACTGGGCGGAACTACCGCCAGCCGCGATCGTTGTGCCCATCAAGGACGGCGCCTCGGAGCGAGAGGTGGTGTTCGTCGAGCAGTACCGGCCGGCCGTCGGAGACCAGTTCGTCGAGCTCCCGGCCGGCATCGTCGAGGACGGTGAGTCCTTCGCGGACGCCGGCACGCGGGAGCTCCGCGAGGAGACCGGGTTCCGGGCCGGCGTAGCCACGACGATCCAGACGTTCTGGGTGGCGACCGGCGTGCTCCGGCACCGGCGGGGGATCGTAGTCGCCACCGACCTCGAGCCGGGGCCGATCGAGCACGATGGCAACGAGTTCCTGACGACGACGACGCGATCGGTCACGGAGGTATTCGAGGCGGCCCGAACCCCGCCGGTGAGCGACGCAACCTTGGAGGGGCTCTTGCTAGCCGCGGCGGACGGATACCTCGAGGAGGGTGACGCGTGACCGTCGCTGACCGGTCCGTCGGGACGTTCCTCGACGACGTCGCTTCGGGTGGTGCCACCCCGGGCGGGGGTGCCACAGCGGCGGTAGCCGGCGCGGCTGGAGCCGCACTCGTCGAGATGGTGTGTGCGAACACGCTCAGGGGTGATCCTGACGCCGCATCGACAGAGGCACTCGCCGCGTCTCGAGACACCCTAAACGACCACCGAAAGCGGCTCCTCACGTTAGCCGACGAGGACATGGCCGCCGTCGACGCACTCATGGAGGCGTATGCGCAGTCGGCGGGCGAGCGCCGAGATGATGCCCTCGAAGCGGCGGCCGTCGAGGCGACGGAAGTCCCCCTCGAGATCGCGGAAACCTGCCGAGACGTCCTCGAGCAGGCGACCACCGTGCTCGAACGGGGGGCACCGAACGCCGCCGCCGACGGCGGTATCGGGGTCCACCTGGCCCACGGCGCACTCGAGGCGATGGTCTACACGGTCGGAGTGAATCTCGCATCGATCGACGATGCGGCGCTGGCAAACGAGCTCGCTGCTCGAGCAGACGCCGCTGCCCGAGACGGCGACGTCGCCCGCGATCGAGCCCTGGAATCGCTGGCAGACTGACGGCGAAGCAAATCCTTCTCGGTCGACGCTCAGGACCGTCTATTCGAGACCCGAGCGAGCAATCAGGCGACGTTGAAGCCCTTATCCCGTAAAAAGTCAGCCACGCGATCCGAGTGGTTGCCCTGGAGCTCGATCGAACCGTCCTCGACGGTGCCACCGCAGGCGAACTTCGACTTCAGGTCCGACGAGAGCGAGTCCAAGTCGACGTCCTTCGGATCGAATCCCTGGATGACCGTGACCTCCTTGCCGTACCGGCGCTCGTCGATGTGGATCGTGATCTCCTGGGATTCCTTGGCGACGTCCTCGCAAACACACAGCTCCTCGGGGAGCCCGCACGTCGAGCAGACTTCCGCCATTACGGCGGAGCGTACACGACGTGCCTACTAAACCCTGTCGCCGGCGGCGGGCGGTTTTCGGCCCGAGCGGGCCTCAGGCGAGGAGTTCGCTGAGGAGCCGACGGGCGTCTCGTGCGTCCGCGTCGGTGGCGCGACCGGCGTGGCGGGCGCGCTCGCCCAGCTCGTAGAGCCGGCTCGCCCGCTCGTCGACGCCCGCCGACTCGAGGGCAGCCAGGTACTCCCGCCGAGTCTCCGCCGGTTCGCGGGGACGGTGGCGGCGGCCGAGGACGTACTCCAGCCGTTCCAGTGCCGCGGTCACCCGGGCGGCCGGTGGCCCGTCCGGGAGCCGACGCAGCCAGGCCCAGCGGTAGAGCCGTTCGGCGAGGCCCAACCGGACCACCGCGGTCACGGCGCCAATAAGCAGGACGACACCGTACAGGACCATCTCGGTCGGGATGCCGCTGTCACTCCCTCCCTCGCGGCCCGGCGCGAGCGCGCCACCGAACGGGTCCAGCGATCCGGAGCTGTTCGTCGAATTACGCACACCGCCGATGGGCCCGGGATTGGTGCCGTTGAAGGCGCCCGCGTTACCCGAGTCGTTCAGTACGGCGCCGATGGGCGTGCTCGGCCCACTGGATGCCGACGTGTCGACGTTCTCGACGCCGGTATCGCGGGCGGTCTGGAGGGCGTCGCGCTCCGCCGTGGCCCGGGGCGCGGCGGGCGTCGGGTCGAACCGAACCCAGCCGGTCTCGGGGACGTACACCTCGACCCAGGCGTGGGAGTCAAAGCCCCGCACAAGCCACTGGTTCTCGCCGACGCGATCGCCGGGCAGGTAGCCGACGGCGAACCGTGCCGGGATGCCTTGGGTCCTGAGCATGGCGACCATGGCGGTCGCGTAGTAGGTGCAGTAGCCCGCCTCCATGTCGAAGACGAAGGCGGTGGCCACGTCACCCGAGGGGCGGTCCACGTCGAGGGAGTAGCGCTTGTTCGTCTGGAGCCAGCGCTGGATCGTCGCAGCGGTCTGGTAGGGTGAGTCGGTGTCGGCGGTCAGGTTGGCCGTGAACTGCCCGAGTCGCGCCGGGGTGCTCTCCGGGAGGCCGAGGTAACGCTCCTCGATCCCGTCGGGGTAGTCGGTGCCCGCCTCGACGAGTTCGCTCGGGGGCGTCTCTGGCGCGAGGCTGACGACGCTGTAAGTCTCGCCCGCGTCGAACGGCGCAGCCGGCTCGAGACCGCCCAAGTCCGTCACTCGGGCCCGGTCTGCGCCGGTCTCGACCCGGACCGGCTTCCACGCGGCGGGCATCGTGGACACGCTCGACTCTACCCTGAAGCGCTGTCGGACGGGCTGGACCGCTTCGGCGGGCGGGGGATCGAGCTCGCCGTCGTACGGCCGTGCCTCCCCGGTCCTGATCCAACCATCGCCAGTGTACCGGTCGTAGGCGCCAACGCGCCAGTAGCGCGGCTCGTCGGCGGTCACCGTGAAGCGGGCCGTCGGGGAGAGGGTAATGCTGCCCTGGACGTCGATTTCCGCGGTGGAGTCCGTCAAGCTCGTCTCGACGGTCGTTCCGCCGCGGTCGGGGAGGAGCGGTCGGGCCTCACCGCCCGGGACGAGGCTCACGGAGGTCGTGAGGACGAGGGCCGCGACGAGCACGACCGCCACGCCGTTCCTGAGTGGTGGATTCGCACCCTCGCGGTCGAGCTGGCCGAAGCCGACCGTCGCAATCGCGCCGAGGACGCCCACGAGCGCCAGAACGGTGTCCGCGTCCCCCGTCAGGACGATGAAACCGAGGGCGGCACCACCCGCGGCCACGGCCGCCACATAGGATCGCCGAGCCAGGAAGTAGGCCGTCAGGAACACCGGGGCCGGGGCGAACCCCAGCGCCCACAGTCCTGCCTCCGTCATCTGGAGGATGGAGAAGCCGGTGAGGAGCGCGATCGTGTCCGCCAGCCGCCGCTGGAGGTCGAGCGCGCCTGTCGGGACCGCGAGAACGTAGGCCGTCAGCCCGGCGACGAGCAGCAGGCCGCCGAGGACGATCGCAACCCGGGGGCCTACGAGGCGCGCGGCGACAAGCCCCAGTGCCCCGGCGCCGACGACGAGGGCGACCAGGGCGCCGGTGCCCGCGACCGAGCCGGCGACGTCGACGACCCGATGGAGGACCGAGAGGTACGCCATCGTGAGCATGGTGCCGCCGGCGAGCGCGAGGGCCCGCGGTTCGGCCAACCGTCGCAAGCCAGGGGCCCGCTCGGTCAGGAGCCAGGACGAGCCGGATTCGCTCATGCGGGTACCCCCTCGGCGCCGGGGGAGCCCGCTGGCACGTCGACGGTTCGGCCGCCGACGGAGATACGGACGCCGTCGGCCGTGGCACTGATGCCGACGTCGGCCTCACGTCTCGTCCGGGCGCTGACCGCTCCCGGTCCGACCCGAGCGAGGTGGTCGAGAACGGCTCGGCGACCGGCACCGTCCGGCCCGACCCGTCCAGCCGGCGTCTCGAGCGCGACGGACACTCCGGCCTCGACGAGGGTGACGGCCACACTAGCCGCGACCGCTGCCATGGCGTCTGTCTCGCCGGGATCCGCCTCGGCGACGACGGCTACCGACTGGGAACCGGCTTCTGCCGCGAACCGCTTGACGACCAGCTCCCGGTCGGCCTGTGCGGCGCTTTTCTTCCAGTGGACGTCTCGCAACGGATCGCCGCGCCGATAGTGGCGGATCCCCTCCACCGCCTGCCGGTCTTCACCGGTCGCGCCGTGCACCGCGACCAATGCGCTACGAACGGGCCCGGGGAGCTGGCGGATCGGCGGGTGCACGAGAATCGAGTCGGTCGTGGGATAGTCGAAGGTGCGCTTGATGAGTCCCAGCCCGTCACGCACGGACACCGTCGTCGGGCCGACGGACAGCTCTCCGCGATCGGTCAGGTCGACGTCGCACGTGAGGGTCGTTCGACCGAGCGTCTGTGCCCGGTCCATCGCCACCACACCACCGACGGTTTCGACGACGCGGGCGCTCCGCGGCGTATCGGTATCGAAGGCGAGGCGAATCCGGGCGGTTCCTCCCTGCTCGCCCCTGGGCGAATGTTCCCTCGAGAGCGACGGCGGGTCCAATCGACGGAGCTGCCAGGCGGCGGCGACGAGGGCGACCGCCCCGGGTGTCACGATCGCGTTGAGCCCCCGGGGGCCGAACGCGAGCGCCGAGCCAAACGCGAGCGCGATCGTGAGGATCACGGCCCAGCCCCGGCGGGTCGGCCTCATGGCACCGGCGTCTCGGCGAGGGCCGCCTGGATCACGGCCTGGGCCTCGTCGCCGCCGAGCCGACTGCCCGGGTCGCGGCGGACCCGGTGGGCCAGCACCACGGACGCCTCCGCTCGACAGTCGTCCGGGATGACGTAGTCGCGGCCGTCGAGGACCGCCCGCGCCTGCGCCGCGCGGAGGAGATGGATCAGGCCTCGTGGGCTGACACCGAGGTCGGCGTGCTCGCGGGTGTGGGCGGCGATGGCGCTGGCGTACTCGCGGACCGGGGCCTCGACAGTCACGTCGGCCACGGTCTCGCGGGCCCGACGGACGTCCTCGACGCCCGCCACCGGTTCGACCGACTCGATTGGATGGTGACCGACGACCCGCCGCAACATCTCGGCCTCGTCTTCGCGGCCTGGGTAGCCGAGCGAGACGTGCTTCATGAACCGGTCGAGCTGGGCGGCCGGGAGCTCGTACGTCCGGTCCCGGTCCACCGCGTTCTGGGTGGCGATGACGGTGTACGGATCCGGGACCGGGTGAGACTCACCGTCGACCGTGACCTGGCCCTCCTCCATGGCCTCTAAGAGGGCAGACTGAGTCTTCGGCGGCGCCCGGTTGATCTCGTCGCCGAGGACGACGTTGCCGAAGACGGGACCGGGCTGGAACTCGAATTCCCCGGTCGCCTGGTCGAAAACGTTCACGCCGGTGACGTCGGAGGGGAGGAGGTCGGGGGTGAACTGCACCCGCGAGAACTCACAATCGATGGAGCGGGCGACGGCGCGGGCGAGCATCGTCTTGCCCACCCCAGGGACGTCCTCGACGAGGAGGTGGCCGCGGGCCAGGAGCGCCGTCACCAGGTGCTCGACCGGCCCGGGTTTGCCCACGATGACCTGCTCGGTGTTCTCGATGACGTCGCGGGCCAGATCGGCGGCCGTCTCGATTGGGAGCGGGTCCGGGCTCTCACCGGTCGCCCGGGCGGGGGCTCCCTCCGTCATCGGCCCAGCTCCGCTACGTGGCTCGAACCGGGCGACGCCGACCGGTCACGTACGGTGGTACCGAGTCGCACGAACGCGGGTCAGGGACGCACGGTACGTATGTCTGTCGGGCATCGCGAGTCCCGCCGGGTTTCGGGGGACGGGGGCCCGACGGGAGGCCGAACCCCGCAAAATACATATATGGGTTGAGCCCCCTACCCTCGTCTACGGATGTCCCGCACCGCGCTCGTCGGCAACGTGACCGCCATGCTGGAGGACGCTGGCTTCACGGTGAGCGACCGGTGTGCGGTTCGCCCGAAGAGCTTCGACGTCGTCGCCCGCCGGGGGAACGACCTCATCCTGCTCAAGATCCTCGGCAACGTCGACGCCTTCGACGGGCCGACGGGCCTCGAGATGCGTCGGCTGGGGAGCTTCCTCTCCGGGACCCCGCTCGTGATCGGCCTCCGGACCCGGGACAAAGAACTGGAGCCGGGTGTGATGTACCTCCGGCACGGCGTGCCGGTGCTCTCGCCCGACACGGCGTACAACCTCTTCATCGAGGGCGTCGAGCCACTCGTCTACGCGGCGCCGGGCGGGCTCTACGTCGACATCGACGGGGACGTGCTCGCCGACCGCCGCGAGGAGCGCGGCTGGAGCCTCGGCCAGCTCGCGGGCGAGCTCGGCGTCTCCCGGCGTACAGTCTCGAAGTACGAGGACGGCATGGACGCGAGCGTCGACGTCGCGATGCGGCTCGAGGAGCTCTTCGGCGACGACCTCACGCGCCCGTTGGACGTCGGCGACGGTGCAGACGCACTCGGGGAGGACGAAGCGGTCCCGGAGGCGCCGCCGGACGCCGAGGACGCCGGGGCGATGGGCGTTCTCTCCCGAGTTGGGTTCATCGTCCACCAGACGGCCCGGGCGCCCTTCCGGACCGTCAGCGAGGACGCGGACGACGACGAGCGATTGCTCCTGACCGGGCACTCGACGTTCAACAAGACGGCCGAGAAGCGGGCCCGCATCATGGGCTCCATCAGCCGGGTCGTCGGCACCCGGTCGGTCTACTTCGTGGACGACGCGAAGCGGGAGTCGGTCGAAGGGACCGTCCTCATTCGCCGCGAGGAGGCCGAGGCGATCGACGACTCCGACGAGTTCGAGGAGCTCCTCCGCGAACGGGCGACGGCAGACTAGCCGGCCACGGTCGGTTGACGGGCTAGTTCCTCAAGCGGTCGCGCCCTGCCCGTACGTCTCTTCTAAGTAGGCGACGATGTCATTGCTCTCGGGCATCCCGTCGACCCCGTGTGCCTCGTCGACGATGACGGGCACGCCGGTCTGGCCGGAGAGTTCCTCGACGTCGGTCCGCGCCGAGTGGGCGCTCGGCACCTCGTGGATCTCGTAGTCGAGGCCCAGTTCGTCGAGCTTCCGTTCGACTTTCGCGCAGTACGGGCAGCCGGGCAGCTTGTACAGTTCGATGGGCATATCCCTCCTACGGTGGCCGGCGGAAAGAGCGTGCCGGTGGCGGCGGTGCGTTCGGGGGGACCGCCGGAGGCTCAGCGGTCGGCGTCCGCGAGCAGGTCTGTCGCCGTGAGGAGCGCCTCGAGCGTCACGCCGATCTCGGCTAAGTTCTCGCGGGCACCCTCCTCGCGGTCGACGACGACGACGACCCGCTCGACGACGGCTCCGGCCTCGCGGAGCGCCTCGACGGCCTCCTTGGCACTGGTACCCGTCGTCGCGATGTCCTCGAGAACGACGACCTCCTCGCCCGCCTCGAGGCGGCCCTCGATCCGATTGCCGGTCCCGTACTCCTTGGCCGCCTTCCGGGCGATGACGTAGGGGTTGCCCGTCTCGACGCTCGTCGCCGCGACCAGGGGCACCGCACCGAGCGCGACGCCCGCCAACGTCGCCTCCCCGACCCGATCGGCAAACGCTTCCGCGATCAGCCGGAGACAATGCGGGTCGGTCTCGAAGAGGTACTTATCGACGTAGTAGTCGCTCGTGCCGCCGTGGGCGAGCTCGAACTCGCCGAACTGCACGGCGTCCACCGCCCGCAGGGCGTCGATCAGGTCCTGGTCGGCCATCGCGCTGAACGCCGTGGCGGGGTGGAATAAAAACCGCGGTCGGCCCGACTACCGAGGCGACGATGTCGGGGGCGAGACTCATCGCCAGGCGATGAGGAGCGATGTTTCACCGGACCCAGGTTCCAGCGAGACGACGCCCGAGAACCATCTTCGGTCCGGAACGGCCACTACCAGGGCTCGGCCTTGAGGCCGAGGGCGTACCCGATGGCGTTCGTCCCCACGTGGAGCAGGGGCGTGAGGGCGACGACAGCGACGAGCACTGGCAGCGTGAACACCGACGCGAACCAGCCTGGAGCGGCGAGTGCCGTGAGCACGAGCGCGCCCGCCACGAAGTCGAGTTGGTCCACGACAGGGAACGCGGCCCCGCGGGCCCGGCCCGTCCGCCGCTTGAGAAACGAGGCGGCGATGTCCCCGAGCATGGCGCCGGCGGGAAGCGCGAGAGCTACCGCGATCGGGAACACCGGGACGGCGACGCCAAGCGCGGCCGCGGCTGGGGCCTGGACGGTGTTCAACAGGATGGCCACGACCGCTCCGGCGAGCGTCCCCACGGCGGTCCCCCGCCAGGTCTTGCCGTCGCCGAGGAGCCGCCGGCCACGCCAGGTCCGACCCCCGTCGATGGGTGGCCCGCCGCCAGCGACCACCGCGACGTTGTTCGGCAGGTAGGCCGGCAGCATGGCCCACATCGCGGTGACGACCACGGCGAGCAGGTCGAGTCCCCCAGGGCCGGCGGCCAGCGGTATCGGCAACGGGAGCTCCACCGCGAGCGGTTCCATGGGCTCCGTACCTTCGTGGACGGCTTAAGCGTCGGCGGTTCCGGCCGGCGGAGCGTGGATTTCCTTGGACCGCTACTCGATGTCCGACGCCGTCGAGAGCTCCGACAGGATGTCGTCCAAGGCCCCACCGAGCCGCTCGAAGGTCCGCATCGGGAGGTCGTCGGTGGTGACGAAGAGGCCGTGGTCCGTCCCGCTGACCCGGAGGAGGTAGCCGTTCTCGAAGGCGCGGATCGTGTACTGGTGTCCCCCCAGCTCCGAGGTCGCGTAGGCATCGTCGATGATGGCAGACTCGTGCCACTCGACACCCGTGAAGCTCTCGAGGTCGGCGTCGCGTGCGAGGTCCTCCCGGAGGTAGAGCTGCCGGTAGTCTGCGTCGGTGAAGTACGTGACCGACCGGAGGCTGTCGCCGGCGACGGACCGACAGGTCTCGACGACCTCGTCGGCTGCCGCCGCTGCCAGCAGGTTCTCCACCATGTCGGGCCGTTCGATCGGGCTCCGGTTAAGTGCCGCGGGTCGAGCGGGGGACAGACCCACGCCGCCGCAGATGCCGGTCGACTTACGCCTTGGTGGCGCCTACGCGCCTGCATGATCCCGCCGATCGCACGCCGGTTCGTCGCAGGCGAATCGGCGGTCGACGTCCTCGAACGCACCCGCGATCTCAACGACCGGGGCATCGGGGTGATCTGCAACCGGCTCGGCGAGCACTACGACCGTCCCGAACCGGCCGGCGACGACGTTCGCGACTACCGCAGGCTGTTGCAGGCGTTCGACGAACGCGACCTGCGGGGCCGTATCTCTGCGAAACCCACCCAACTCGGGCTCGAAGTGGACGAGTCGACCTTCCGGACGAACCTGGCCGAACTGGTCGAGGTGGCGCGCGAGACGGGCGGGTTCGTCTGGGTCGACATGGAGGGGCCGGAGACGACGGAGGCCACCGTCTCGGCCTTCGAGGACGCAGCCCCGGATCACCCCGGTGGGCTGGGCCTCTGTCTCCAGGCAAACCTCGCCCGCACCGAGGACGACGTCGATCGGCTCGCCGACGTGCCCGCACACATCCGCTTGGTGAAGGGGGCCTATGACCCACCTCCCGGCGAGGGGGTTCGCGGCCGGGACGCGGTGCGGGACGCCTACGAAGACCGGCTCCGCCAGCTGCTCGCGACGCTGGACGGTGTCCACCAGGGCGTGGCGATCGGGACGCACGACGACGAGCTGATCGACGTGGCCCGGTCACTCGCCGCCGAGCACGGCGTCGACCTCGAGCTCCAGATGCTGATGGGCGTGCGAGAGGACGACCAAGAGCGGCTCGCAGACGAGTTCGACGTCTGGCAGTACGTTCCCTACGGCGAGCGCTGGGCCGCCTACTTCTCGCGCCGGGTGGCCGAGCGCCGTGAGAACGTGCTGTTCGCCCTCAGGGCCGTCCTCGGGCGGTGATCGGAACGGTCGGTTAATAACGCCGGCGCCCCCAGCCGGTCACACATGGCCACCTGGAAGCGCGACGTCGCCAGCGGACTCGTCGTGCTCGTGCCCATCCTCGTCACGGTCTACGTCGTCGTCTGGTTCTACACGGCCATCGCGAACGTCTCGTTTCTGCAAGCCACCATCGGCCCGGGGCTCTTCGGCGGGAACGAGCTCCTCGCCGAACTCTTCCGCGTCGCGCTCACGCTCGTCGTGTTCGCCGCCCTCGTCGTCACCGTCGGGTACCTGATGCGGACGGCGCTTGGCCGGCTCATCGAGGACCTCCTGGACAACGTTATCAACCGGGTACCGGGGCTCCGCGTGGTGTACAACGCCTCGAAGATGGCGGTCGAGACCACGTTGTCCGGGAGCGAAAGCCTGCAAGCGCCCGTGAAGGTGGAGCCGTGGGAGGGGATGCGGATGACGGCCTTCAAGACGGGGAAGCGGACCGAGGACGGTCGCGAGGTGGTGTTCATGCCGACCGCCCCGAACATCACGACCGGGTTCGTCATGGAGGTCGACCCCGCCGACCTCCAGGAGATCGACGAGAAGGTCGAGGACGCCCTGACCCGCATCCTCTCGGCGGGGTTCGGGGAGACCAACGATCGCGGCGTCTCCATCGACGTCGTCGAACCTGGAGAGGAACAGCGGGGGAGCGACGAGCCAACAGACGGGTGAACCGGGGGCGAGCCGCCTGACAGTTCGTGGTGCGCTCAGCTCGTGGCCGCCTGAATCGCCTGCTCGAGATCGGCGAGGATGTCCTCGACGGACTCGAGCCCGACCGAGAGCCGGACCAGATCCGGCGTCGTGCCCGAGGCCTCCTGCTCTTCCTCGGTCAGCTGTTGATGGGTCGTGGATGCCGGGTGGATGATCAGCGTCTTCGCGTCGCCGACGTTCGCGAGCAGACTCGCGACCTGCGTGTTCTCGACGGTCGCCTGTGCAGCGTCGTAGCCGCCGGCGAGGCCGAAGGTGATCATGCCGCCGTAGCCACCGTCGAGGTACTCCGAGGCGGTGTCGTGAGTCGGGTGGGATGCGAGGCCCGGGTAGTTCACCCAGGAGACCTCCGGGTGGTCCTCGAGGTACTCGGCGACGGCCATGGCGTTCTCGCAATGGCGCTCCATCCGGAGGGGGAGGCTCTCTAAGCCCTGAAGTGTCAGCCAGGCGTCGAAGGGTGCCTGCTGATTGCCGAGGTCGCGGAGGCCGCGGGCGATCGCCGCGTAGGTGAACGCGGCCTCGCCGAACGCCTCCGAGAAGTTGACGCCGTGGTAGGCCGGGTTGTCGGCGCCCATCTCCGGGTACTTCTCGGCGTGCTCGGCCCACGGGAACGAGCCCCCGTCGACGACGACCCCGCCGATGGTCGTGCCCGAGCCGTGCATCCACTTCGTCGTGGAGTTCCACACCAGATCGGCGCCGTACTCGATCGGGTTGCAGAGGTAGGGCGTCGCGAACGTGTTGTCGACGAACAGCGGTACGTCGTGATCGTGGGCGATGTCCGCGATTCGGGCGATGTCCGGCGTGTCCAGCGCTGGATTGCCGATGGTCTCACAGTGAACGTAGGCCGTGTCCTCGTCGATGGCCTCGGCGTAGGCGTCGTAGTCGAGCGTGTCGACGAACTTCGTCGTGATGCCCCGGCGCTCGACGGTGTGGGTGTAGTAGGTGTAGGTCCCGCCGTAGAGCGACGACGCGGTCACGATGTTGTCGCCGGACTCGGCGAGAAGGAACGTCGTGAGATCGAGGGACGCCATCCCGGACGACGTGGCGACGGCACCGACGCCACCCTCCAGCGCGGCGACCCGCGCCTGGAGTGTCTCGACCGTCGGGTTCATCAAACGCGAATAGATGTACCCCGGCTTCTCCAGCGCGAACTGCGAGGCTGCGTCGTCCGCGTCCTCGAAGACGTAGGAGGTGGTCTGGTAGAGCGGCGGTGCCCGGGCGCCGGTCGCCGGGTCGGGCTCCTGGCCCGCGTGCACGGTGTTCGTCTCGAAGCCGTCAGGATCGTCGGCCATGGCGGGCCAATAGACGGGGAAGTACTAGTGGGCGACGATTCGGTCGAAGTTTGTCACGAAGCCGAGATAGCGGCAACATCGGCCGGCGTGCACTCCCCGGTTCAGACGTAGGTGAACCACTCGTCGTAGGCGTCCGTCCGGCCTTCGACGACGTCGAAGAAGCGCGACTGGATCTCCTCGGTGACCGGCCCTCGCGAACCGTCGCCGACCTCGACGTTGTTCACCTTCCGGATCGGGGTGACCTCTGCCGCCGTGCCGGAGAAGAACAGCTCGTCGGCGGTGTTCAACTCGCCGCGGCTGACGGTCGCCCCGTCGTGGACCGTGTAGCCGAGGTCCCGGGCGATCCGGATGACCGAGTTACGGGTGATCCCATCGAGGATTCCCTCGGCGAGGCCGGGCGTGTAGATCTCGCCGTCTCGCACCAGGAAGAGGTTCTCCCCGGGTCCCTCGGCGACGTTGCCCTCGCTGTTCAGCACGATCGCCTCGTGGAAGCCGTTCCGACGGGCCTCCTCCCCGGCGAGGACGCTGTTGACGTACGGGCCGGTCGTCTTCGCGTTCGTCGGGATCTGGTTCGAGGAGTACTTCTGCCAGGAGGAGACCATCACGGCGACGCCCTCTTCGAGCGCCTCCTCCCCGAGGTAGGCTCCCCAGGGCCAGCAGGCGATGGCGGTTTGGACGGGTATGCCGTCGGGGGAAAGCCCCAGCCGGTCGTACCCGTAGAAGGCAATCGGCCGGATGTAACAGGACTCGAGGTCCTGCCGGCGGATGAGCTCGAGCGTCGCATCGGTCAGCTCCTGGCGGTCGAACGGGACCTCGAGATCGTAGGGCTGACCGGACTGGTAGAAGCGGTCGAGATGGGCGTCCCACCGGAAGATCGCCGGGCCGTCAACGGTGTCGTAGCAGCGGACCCCCTCGAAGACGCCGGTGCCGTAGTGGAGCGCGTGCGTGAGGACGTGGACCTGGGCCTCGGCCCAGGGGACGAACTCCCCGTCGAGCCAGATCGTGTCCACGTCCATCTCGTCCAAGGCTGCCATGGCCCGGCCAAAGGGGGCCGCCGTCTTAATTTGATTGGGACGGACGGCTGCTGTTCGAGACAGCCAACATGCGGCCCGCCGCTTACGCCAATGCCTCGATCAGCGCCGACCCTTCGACGAACGCCAGGTCGTGCTGCTGGGCGTACGCCCGAGCTGCGTCGACCGGGAGCGCATCGCCGGTCGCGTCATCGAGCATCTCACACACTACCGCAATGGGGGCCCGGTCGGCGGCCTCAGCGAGCGCGACAGCCAGTTCGGTGTGGCCCTGCCGATCGGCCAGTGAGTCGGCGGCGCGCAGGAGGTGGACGTGCCCAGGGGACCGGAACTCGGCGGCGAAGTCGTCGACGTCGAAGTCACCGGCGAGGGCCGGTTCTGCGATCTCAGCGAGCCGCCGGATCGTGCGAGCGCGGTCCCGGTCGGTCACGCCGGTGTAAGTATCACGGTGGTTCACGGAGAGCGAGAAGGAGGAGCGTTCGTCGTAGGCCACGGGCCCCCCCGACGCCGGGTGGTCGATCACATCCGCGATAAGCGGGAGCTCGAGCGCCTCGGCGACGGCCGGGCCGAGCGCCACGCAGACGAGGCCGCCGGCGTCGTTTCGAAGGCGGCCAACGGCCTCAGCGTCGACGGCAGCGGCTGGATAGACCAGGTCGACTTCGCCTTCGCGTCCGTCGAAGTCGTAGACGCAGACGGGGTCACCGGCCGCGAACGCAGCGACAGCCCGCTCCACACTCTCGTCGAGTCGCTGGCTCATCGCTGGCCCTCGACCAGGATGTCGATGCTGTCGCCGTCCTCGAGCCCGAGCTCGTCTCGGAGCTTGACGGGGGCGATCAGCTCGAGTTGGCTCTCGTCGTGGTGGGTCCGTTCGGGCACGATCGCGTGTGTATCCTCGAAGGACCCGCCACCCGCTTCGACCGTAGCGGGGTAGCAGCTCGCGGGACCGAACGTGCGCTCATCGTCCTCCCAGGCATCGATCGGCACGGCCTCGATCGCCGAGAGTGCGGCCCGGGAGCGGACGCTCTCGTCAGTGAGGTCGATGTTGAGCGTGCCCGGGAACGGTTCGTAGCCGAGCCGCTCGATGAACTGGTCCATGTACCCGGGAAGCGAGATGTAGTGACGGCCCTCGCCCATGCCGCCAGTGACCCGTCCGCCGAGTTTCACCGAATCGGGGGTCTCGAAGAGCCGGCGGTAGGCCTGGTACTCGCGGCGGAGCGCCTGCTCGCCCGCCTCGGTGACGGCGGTCCACTGGCCGTCACTGACGGTCTCCCGGTCAAGCAGGCCCGCCGACTCGAGCCGTTGGAGCCGCCGGGAGACGGTCTGGGTGGAGACGTCGAGATCCTCGGCGAGTCCCGCACAGGAGACCTTCGCCTCACCAGGGAGGCCGCCCGCCATCGCGATCAGCCGGAGGGTGGCAAGCTCGTCGTAGCCGACGGCGAGGGAGGCGGTCGTCATGCGTGAACCTCGCGACTCGCCAGCCATAAGCATATCGGAAGTGGGAAGCGTCTTGGAATTGAGACGGTGGCGCGTGTGAGCGCTCAGTCGGCCACGAACACCTGGCCCTGTCCGTCGTACTCGATCGCGTCGGCAACGTCGCTGGCCACCGTCTCCCCGACATCGCGGCTGAGCACGTAGAGGGCGAGGTCGAGACCGGCGGTCACCCCGCCAGCAGTGACGACGTCACCGTCGTCGACGACCCGGGCATCGATCACCTCGGCCCCCTCCTCACGGAGGTCGTCGATCGCCCCGGCGTGCGTCACTGCGGGGCGCCCCGCCGTCAGGCCGGCTCGGGAGAGGAGCATGCCGCCCGTGCAGACCCCGGCCATCGACGCGCCGGCGTCGTGCAGCCGGGCGAGGGCAGCCGGAATATCGCCACGCTCGGCCTCCGCCCAGGCACCGGCCTCATCGCGGTCATTCCAGCCGCCCCCAGGGACGACGACGAGGTCGGGCTCGACCTCATCGATGGTGCCGTCCGGTTCGATCCGGAGACCGTGGCTCGCGGTCACCCGGTCGAGGCGGTCGAGCGTTCGGAGGGAGACGGTGAGGTCGTCCGTGAGATCGGCTGCGACGGCGAACACCTCGTACGGGCCGATGGCATCCAACTCCTCGAAGCCGTCGAAGACGACGATAGCGATGTCCATGTGACCGACTGGCCCGCGGCCCACATAACTCCCCCTCGACGCGAGCCAGTGGGGGCCGTGTTAGGCGCCAGCGTGCACGTCTTCGGCCCAGAACTCGGTGTCCTTCTCGAGCGTCGGGACCCACGTGTCGTCGTCCTTCGCAAGGAGCGCCACGCGGGAGGCCGGGACCGTCTTCAGGACGTCGTGCTCCGGGAGGTGGTCCCGAACCGCCTCGGCGAAATCGACGACATCGTCGTGATCGGGCATCGTTTCGCGGTCGAGCCGACCGCGGGAGTGGCCGACGTGCATGTAGGCTTTCAGCTCGACGAAGTCGGGGTCGGCCCGCCGGAAGAGCCCGGCGTACCAGTCAGGGTTTGTCATGTTCTCGCCGGCCATCAGCGTGGTCCGGAGCACCGTCCGCGTCTCGTCCTTGGCGTGGAGGACGTCGAGCGTATCGACGAGCCGCTCCCAGGCGTCGTCGACGACCGGCCGGACGACCCGGTCGAAGGTCGCCCGCTCGGCGGCATCGACGGAGACGTAGAGTTGTGTCGGGTCACACTCGGCCAACACGTCGGGATGCGTGCCGTTCGAGACCAGGAACGTGGTCATATCCCGGTCGTGGAAGGCTTCGATGAGCTGGGGGAGGTATGGGTAGAGCGAGGGCTCACCATCCAAGCTGATGGCCACGTGCCGCGGCTCCATGGCGGCCTCGAAGCGGTCCCGCGGGACCGCGTCGTTTCCGCCGAACCCTGAGAGCAGCTCGCGCTGGAGCTCGATGGAGGCCTCGGCCACCGCGTCGGGGTCGTCCCACTCCACGTCGTCGAGCTCGTAAGCGTGGCCACGGTGGTCGCGCCAGCAGAACACGCATCGCTCGTTGCACTTGACGACAGGCGTCATCTGGACGCAGCGGTGGGACTCGATTCCATAGAAAATATTCTTATAACATTTACCCTCGCCACGGAGCGCGTTGGCCGTCCAGCCACAGGTCTGGGCGGCCGTGTGGTTCCGGCTGTGGTAGTCCGGCGAGTCCACCTGCTTTGGCTGCTCCGACTCGCTCATTGCACAGAGGTGCGCGGCCAGGGCCTAAAGGGTTCGTTCCGGCGATACCTGGATCAGGGCTTCGCCGCGCGCTGCCGCTGGACGTCGAAGCCGACGACGCTCGCACACCGCTGCGTGTGCGCCTCGAGGAGCCGATGGGCGTCCTCAGTCAGGGAGTAATACTTCGTTCTCGCGTCGATGGTCCCGTGGCGCTTATCGACCAGCCCGAGGTCGACCAGTGCGTTCAGCGCCTGGTACACCCGGCTCTCGACCACCGGCTCGCCGAACTCCTCGTCCAGTCGAGCCTTGATCTGGCGGCCATACGGGCAGCCCTCGCCGAGGGCAGCGATGGCCAGGAGGACGTCTCGCTGGAAAGCGTTCAGGTCTGGCCAGCCCGTGCCGCCGTCGGAGATGGGGACGGTGGGAGAACTGGCTCCCCCTGGGGGTTCGACGCGGTGGGTTTGGCCGCTCGGGCATGGGGAATGTACTGGGAACATGCGACAGGAGACAGGGGCTTGAGAACAATAGCGCTCGGGGGTGCGCTTCGCAGCTTCCAACCCGGCGGCCGGTGGCAGACGGCGGCGGGGGGTCCCGATCCCCGGGTCAGTTCGGCTTCGCGTCCGATCGACGTGTCCACCCCTCGGCGTGGTATCGTCGGGACTGGCTGGCACCGGACTCGCGAACGGCGCCCGCTCGGACCAGTTCTTTCAGGTACTTCTGGACCGTACGCCGGGATCGCGCGTCCTCGCCCAATCGGTCGGCGTACGCCGAGTAGAGGCGCTTTGGCTGGACGCCAGTCTCCGCGTCGCGGAGGACGTCGAGGAGCACCTGTCGATGTTCGTCCAGCTCCTCGGAACCTGGACCCGTCGGCGTGTCTCCTGCCCGGGGGATCGCCTCGTCCAGGACGTCGTCGGTGATGCGCTCTAACCGTCGATCCGACGCCATCCGCGCCGCGGTGCGGAGGCCAGCGATCGCGATCCGGGCGTCTCCGTCTGCCGACCGGGCGATCCGTTCGACGCGGCGGTCGTCGATGGCCCCGGGGGTTAGACCAGCCCGGACGCGGGCCTGCAATATGTCGACCAACTCGACCACGTCATAGGCATCGAAGGCAATCCGGTAGCCCACGCGGAGCCGACTCGCGACCCGCTCAGGGAGGTCGGCGAAGAGTGCCGTCTCCCGGTTGGCGATGAGGACGAGGGTCAACGTCGGGACGTGATAGAGGTCATAGAGGACGGCGGGGTCCCCGAGTCGGTCGACCTCGTCGAGAATGGCGACCTGCTGGCCATCGCTGGCTTCGAGACGATCCGCGAGCTCGTCCGCCGGGGTCGAGGTCCGGTGGAGGTCGATGGCGCCGGTCAAACCCTGGGTCAACCGGTAGAGGAGGCCATAGCGGGTCGAGTGCCGCCAGCAGTTCACGTACTGTGAATCGACGGCCGGCGCCGCGCGACCGAGGGTTTCGAAGAGATACTTTGCGACGGTCGTCTTGCCGGTCCCGGGGGACCCGAAGAGGTACGCATCGCTGCCAGGGTCGCCGTCCACTACCGGGGACAGCGCCTGCTCGAGTCGGCTGGCTTCGGCGTCCCGGTGCTTGAGGTCTCGAGGGACGAACCCCTCCTCGAACACTCGCGCGTCCTCGATCATGGACCAGGGACAGAATAGTTCCAGGCCGTCGCCCAAATACCCGAGCCAACGGCGGAGTGAAAGTGGAATTGGTCGGCGGAGAGTGCCCGGACGGCAAGTGGGTTCGGCCGATCGAGGAGCCGTGAACCGTTCGCCAGGCACTATCCACGAGGCCTCTGAAGCCTACGAGATAGTAACCGGGTAATAAAGGATTTGTTAGTCGAACCGGAAATTTCATGTCCGACCCCCGAGGTACATCAGAACACTGGTGGAGTTGAGAGACGTGCGCCCCCGAATCTCCTGGATGAATCGAGGCCCCGACGACGCCATTCTCGAGCTGCTCGATGAGTCGGACATGGTACTGACGCCCAAGGTGATGGCGTTCCAAATCGACTACGACTACACGTACCTCAGGCAGCGGTTGGGCGTGCTGAAGGAACACGGCCTCATCGACCATCCAGCCGACGCCCCGTCGGGCGTGTCTCGGACCGGTGTCTACGAGATCACCACGCTTGGGCGACGGTTCCTCAACGGGGACGTCACGAGGGACGAGATGGAAGCCGTCGCCGAGGCCGACGACGCCGCCTGAGCCGCGAAGATACCACGGGTGACCACCACTATTGATAGCGGACGTCTGTGAGATCTCTAGCGGTTGGCCAGGCTACAAATTGCGATGCCTATCACGGTTTTCTTCCAATTTCTTTCAGGAAGCGACAGACCTATTATCAAGGTTGAATAACAGCCTATCAATCGAACAGATGGCTACCGACCTGCACCGGGAGGAAGTGTTGCTGGTCCTCCTCGCGAACGCGGGCATCGCGCTCGACGCGGAGTCGATCGCGGCGACCTACCACACGCCCGCGGTCGAGTGGCGTCGCTCCTTTCGACGGCTGGAGCAGAAGGGCCTGGTGACGGCGGTGGAAGATGGACTCTACGCGATCACCGCAGCCGGCGAGAAGGAGGTCGCCCCGCGCGGCTCCCCGGCGGAGGCGGCCGTCGGCGAGGCCGTCGTCGGACAGCAGGGCTAGGCGGGGGTGTGGCCGGTTGCCGACCGGTGACTACCCGTTTCGAGCCGGTAGTTCCAATCCACAGATGTCTGCAAACTGATGGGCCGTCTCGTCGAGCATCGCCGAGGCGGTTGGGTTCAGTGCGTAGGTGTTCGTCCGGCCGTCCACGAATCCCTTCTCGAGCAACCCCGATTCGACCAGGTGGCCGAGGTTCTGGTATAAGCGGCCGTTGTTGATCGCCTCACCGTATTGGGCCTCGAGGTGGTCCTTGATCGTCTGGCCCGTGGGAATCGTGTCCTCACGGTGGCAGCGCCGGATCGCCTTCAACAGGTCCCGCTGGAAGCCCGTCAGGTCGTTCCAGCCCAACCCGCCGTCGGCGCAACGCCGTCGGGCTGGTTCGGCATCGCCGTTCGATTCGGCCCGGCTTCGCCGGTCGGTCAGGCGCGAGCGATCCCCCGTGTCGACGTGTGGAGAGAAGGCCATACTTCGGTGACTCACCCGGTGTCGCGGCGGTCTGGAGTATGCGCCAACCCTACATCAAGTGCGGACTCATTGAATAAATCTGTTCTTTGTAGCTAACAAATTTGTAGTTGGTTGAGGCCAACTCGCCCCCATTGGGCCTGACTGACGCCTGGCTCCCACTCACTGAACGATGACCGGAAAGAAGCGGCCCGGGAGGGCCGAACCGCGGGGCCGTTTAGTCTCGGTCGGTTCTCGTGCTAGTCTGCGCCCGACCCCTGCTGGGTGAGCATCCAGATCAGCGCGATGACGACGACGGCGGCGATCCCGATGAGGAGGATGACCTCCATGGAGATCCCCGAACCGCCGCTGGTTTGGAGGACGGTGCCCGCCTCGAAGGCAGTTGGCGTGATCATGGTGACCACGCTCAGCCGTTGCACTCGGCTGGATAAGTGTGGGTGAGAGCGGCTAGATCCCTGACCTGTTGCGACGGAGCGTCGGGGTACCCGCGCCCACTCGGGTCAGCCAGGCGCACGCGGTGGGCCGGAGGTCGCTACCCCGCCCGCGGTGGATTGACGAACAGCGCGTGGAGGATGACCCCTGCAGCGGCGAGAGAACCGATCGCGATGGAGAGCCTGGGGCCGGCGCCGAGTCCCACGAGAACGGAGATGGCGACTGGATGCGCGAGGAGGACGGCGACGAGGACGACGTCTGGATACTCCATATGGAGACGGCGGGTCTCGCGCGGAAAGACACCGAAAGAAGCGCGAGAATTATGATACGCCATGTCGGCGGTCCGGGCCACCGACGGTGGACCACTACGGTCAGAGCGGATGGTCCGGGTCGGCCTTGAGCAGTTCGCGATACCGTTTTCGAACGGTCGCCTCACTCACGTTTGCGGTGGCCGCGACGGCCTCCTGGGTCGTCTCCTCGTCCACGAAGAGCGCTGCCGCGTAAATCGCGGCGGCCGCCATGCTCGTGGGGTTTCGACCGATGTCGATGCCGTGGTCCCGGGCCGTCGCGAGGAGCTCGCCGGCGCGGGACTCCACGTCGTGAGTGAGCTCGAGGGCCGAGGTGAACCGCTGGAGGAACTCCCGGGGGCGCGTCGGCTCGAGGCCGAGTCCCAGCTCGCGCGCCAGGTATCGATAGGCTCGAGCGATCTCCTGTCGTTCGGTCCGGCTCACGGCCTCGAGTTCGTCGAGGCTTCGGGGGATGTCGGCCTGCCGGGCGGCCACGTACACGCAGGCGGTCGAGACTGCCTCGATCGACCGGCCCGGGAGCAATTCCTCGTCGAGGGCCCGTCGGAACAGCACGCTCGCCGTCTCCCGGACGACGGTCGGAAGCGAGAGGGCACTCGACATCCGATCGACCTCTCCGAGTGCCAGCTTGAGCGTTCGGCCCTTCGAGTCACGCGTCCGAAAGCGCTCGTCCCAAGTGCGGAGACGCCGCATCTCCGCCCGGCGTTCCGGGTCGAGCGACCGCCCGTAGGCGTCTTCGTCCCGCCAGTCGATGTTGGTCGAGAGCCCCCGGTCGTGCTGCCGGTTCGTGATCGGTGGCCCGACGCGCGAGTTCCCGTCGTGGTCCTCGGGGTCGAAATCCCGCCACTCGGGACCGTGATCGATCCGGTCCTCCTCGACAACCAAGCCGCAGTCCTCACAGACCAGCTCGCCCCGTGCTTGGCCACTCACGACGAGGCCGTCACATTCGGTGCAGGTGGCCCGCTCACCGGACTGGCTGGTGCGCTCGAGCCCCCGATTACTCACCTGAACGTTGTCTATAGACGACGAATTTGTTCGTTCCGACATCGAGCGTGACTACCCGCAGCCGACGGATAAGTCGCCGAGATTGGTCGGGTTTCTACCAGGTCGACCACACTCGCCGAATCGGCTGGTTTCGTCTCCTCGTGTACTCAGTCGGGGTCAGCGGGGACTAGCTTGAGCGTCCGCTCGTCCAGGCGCACGGCGGTGTAGTCGCCGGTCCCGAACCAGTCGGCACTCAGATGGATGACGTCCGTGCCGAGGAAGTCCCACGTCATCGCGCTGGCGGTTGGCGAGGCAGTCCTGAGTCCGGTCGCGCGCCCGTAATCCACGATGCCCTCCCCGTCATCTGGCGTGGCAGGGATGTCTCGCGCCGTCGTCTCGAACGCCCGGGCGACCGCTCCCTGTCCCTCGGAGAGGTACCTCGCGGCGAGTCCCGATGTGACGGCGGCCGCGAACGAAGTGCCGGACCCCTGTACCCACTCATCGTCCAAAATGTGACCGAGGCTCGTGTCCGATGCCCTGGCGAGCCGGAGGTCACGACCGAGTGCTGCCACGTCCGGGTTGTCGCGCGCCGGATCGGCCGACGAGAAGCGGGTGAGCGCGCCTGTTGCGGTCACCGCGCCCGCGGAGAAGGCGCCCGGGGCCGTGGCCGGTGACCCACCTGAATCGCCGGTGTTCCCGGCCGCGACGACGTCCTGGACGCCCGCCACCGTCGCCTCGTGGTGGAGTCGGTTGAGGTCCTCCACGTCCCGCCGAGCGCCCCAGGAGATGTTACAGACGTCGACCTCGTCGGCGTGGGCCAGCAACCACTCGTAGGCCCCGGTGATGGGCGCCACGGTCGTGCGTCCGGCCTCGCCGAAGACCCGCAGGGAGACGAGCTCGGCATCGGGGGCGAGTTGGCCGATCAGCCCGGCGACGGCGGTCCCATGGCCGACAGCATCCCCGTGCCCGTCCCCGGTGAAGTCGTGACGGGACAGGTCGACACCATCGAACACGGGGTGGGTCGGGTCGACGCCGGTGTCCATGACGGCGACCGTCACGCCCTCACCCGTCGGCTCCGCCGGTGTGGCGTTATGGAGGTCGTAGACATCCTCCAAGGTCGCAGTGGAACCGAGCGTCGTGACGTTCGGATCGGTACGGAGCTCCATGCCGAGGGGACGCCGCCGCCGGAGAAGTATCCGGGAGACAGGTGGAGAAACCGACAGGTTGCATGGCCATCTACTGTGGGTGGCGACGTAATCGGTTGCTGATCTGTCTGGCCCGTTTATTGCCGATCGCCCGCTCGATCTACTCGATGTGCGACCGGGAGCGTCGGTGCGAGACCGTCGCCTGGCGCGACGTGCGATGCGGCGCATACGGTCGGGACAGTTCGCGCAGTACACGGTGCCGGCCGACCAGGTGCGGGCCGAGCGTTCCCGGGGCGACACACCACGACCATGATCTGGAAAGCGATATTCGGCACCGGTGCGACGAGCGATGGACCGACCCATGGACCCACGACGCCGGGCGAGGGGTCGACAGCCGGAGAGGACCCGTCGACCGAGGAGGCAACCCCTGATCGGGGCGGGACGGCCGATGCGCCCGACGGACCTACCGTCGCCGACGGCGAGAGCCAGGATGGCGAGCCCTCCGGTGGTTCGCAGCCAACCGAGGGGCCGGTGGACCCTCGTGACGACACGGGAACCGGGGACGCTCCCCACGAAGCGGAGACGCCATCGAGCGACCCGGAGACCTCCTCAATGGTGGCGGCCGAGGCGGAACAGGGCACCGGGCCCGCGGCGGCCAGCGCGACGACCTCCGCGAGCGCCGACGGGCAGGTCGAGGTCAGCTCCGTCACGGTCGTCGTCGGCGAGCACGGGGCCTCCGCCGCCTCGGATGTCGGGGTGGTCGCGGTCGGCCCCAACGGCGCCGCGGCGGCCAACGAGGTCGGCGTCATCGCCGTCGGACCGGAAGGCGGGGCGTCGGCGAGCGAGGCAGCCAACTCGACAGAAGTCGCGATGAAAGCGGCCGATGGGGACGGGCCCGGCCCGGACAGAGACGAGACCGGGGAGGGGTCGGTGGCCGCGACGGACGACGACGGCTAAGCAGACACTCACGTCGGTCGCCGGCTCGGTCAGACGAACCGCCCACGGTCTGCGATGGCCGCCAATCGGCGGCGGAGACTGAGGAAGGCTTCATGCTCTGCGGCCAGTCGTTCGCTCTCGGGGACGTCGTCGTCCCGACCCTCGATCAGCACCTCCCGGCTGAGCATGGACCGCGTCTCGAAACGGGCCATCCACGCGTGATAGTCGGCCGCCAGCTGTCGGCCTTCGACCGTCCGTGCGTGTCTCAGGAGCTCGGCTAGGTCGCCCGAGCGAGCCTCGAACTCGGCATACGCGTCCTCACGGTCAAGCGAGTCGGGGGCTTCGTCGACCCACGTGAGGGCATCGAGCCACGACTCGACCACCTCGCCAATATCGTGCACGGAGGGGTGGTCGGTGACGGAGACCTGGGCGTGATAGCCGATAGCGATGAAGGTCGCGAACACCACGACGAGGAGCCAGGACGGGAGCACCGCCGGGAGGAGTGGTGCGTCGACCCCACGCCCGGGGAGCACGAACGTCACGTAGCCGAAGAGAAACGAGAATCCCGACGCGAACAGGTAGCCAAGCACCGACCCCGCGATGTGTGACGGTCGGTGGAAGCGCGGCGTGAGCGTTCGCCGGCCGATCTGGCGGACCAAGGTCGCCAACACGCCGAGGAACACCAGCGAGGCGACGGTCCAAGTGAGCGTGACGAGCGGCGGGCGACTGGTGCTGGCGGCCGGCGTCGTGTAGTCCAGGAGACCGACGTCGAGGAAGAGCACGGCGAACTGGAAGAGGACGACCTTCAGCAGGTGGTGAATCCCGTATCCGAAGGTCACGTACTCCAGGAAGATGCGAGCGCGCCCGCCCGCTGGCGGCCGGGTTGCCCCGCCCTGATCAGTGGACAGCGGACCGGTCGCCGACGCCAACCGCACCTCGTCCCCAGGGTCAGCGCCGGGCGCGTCACTCATCGAGGGGCTCCCCACAGTGTGGACACGTGTCCCGGGACGGCCCGGTCTCTTCGAGGAAGCCGGAGACGAGGATGCTCGACGGGACGGCGGCGATCCCGACGCCGAGTAACGAGACCGTCACACCAAGGAGCCGCCCCAGCGGCGTCACTGGATAGACGTCGCCGTAGCCGACCGTCGTGATCGTGACCCCGGCCCACCACAGCGCCTCGGGGATACTCGAGAAGGCGGCGGGTTGGGCCTCGGACTCAGCGAAGTAGATCGAACTCGCAGCGAGCAGCCACAGCAAGGCCGTCCAGAACATGGACGCCGCGAGATCCGCCCGCTTTCGCCGGACGACCCGGGAGAGCACTTCGACGCCCTGGAAGTAGCGGGCCAGCTTGAACAGCCGGAGGACTCGGACGATGCTCGAGGAGCCCAATCCCCAGGCGCCCCTGGCCAGGCCGACGTAGACGGGCAAGATCGCCAGGAGATCGATCACCAAGTGGACGTCAACCAGCCGCCGGAGGCGACCGGTCTCCCCTGGCGGGCGAAGGAGTCGGCTCGAGACTCGGCAGACGAACTCGACAGTGAAGGCCGCGACCGTGACGTACTCGATGGCCAGGAAGGCGTCCCCGTACCGGCGGGCGAGCGGGTCGACGGTCCCGAGCACCACGGCCGCCGTGTTGACGACGATCAGGGCGAGCACCAGCCGCTCGAAGCGGTCGACTAGCAGCCTGTCAGTGGAGGTCCGACCCGGCCGGAGCATGCCTCGACCCGACGTCACGCTGGGACCGCTCCGTGGCTCGGGAAGGGGTGTCGCTGGCGGCCGGCGTTCAATCCAGCCAACACGGTTTGGAGGTACAAGGTGGCTGTCGCACTATCACCCGTATGCGGTGGGACCTCCTCCTCGGCGCGCTGTTCAGCTCCATGGCTGGACTCACGCTCGCGCTCGTGACGGCACTGATCACCGACCATCGCGAGAAGCGGCGGTGGCTGCAGACCAAGGTCCACCAGCCGATGTACGACGAACTCACGAACGTGATCTCCGGGAGGACGCCGTGGGCGGACAACGAATACGAGTCGCTCTGGGCCGACCTCGAGTACTACAAGACCTACCGAGTCGACGTCGAACTCTCGGAGGCCCTCGATCGGTACGCGAGTCAGATCAGCGAACTCGCCCGCCTGGAACACGAGGACGACTTTGACGCCTTCGTTCGGGCGCTTCCCGACGAGATCTGCCCTGGAGCGGCGGATCGGGCAACGCTCCCCTCGGGTCGCACGCTCGACATGCAGACCTGGCTTCGGCGGAACGGGCTCGTCCTGGCAACCCACCCATCGCTCGGTGGGAGGCCGGTCGGGTTCGAGCCCGGGGCGCTCGACTATCTCTGGGCCGAGGTCGACGGCATCGATCGGGGCGTCGAAGAGACGCCGCCCAAAACAGCCCGGGCTCTCGAGGCGGTCTCCACGGAATTCAACTGGGGGTACGAGAGCTTCTACCGGCACTGGGAGGACGGCTGGGTGGATGCGTTGGTCGACGCCCTGGTCGAGGCGGACGGTCGCCCGGAGAGCGCGCTCCAGGAGCTGCTCTCGAGACGCCGCGACCTCGGGATCGTGGCGAGCGAGGCTCGAGACCTGATCGAGGCCCGGACCGAACGAGGGCTGTTCCGGAGCCTCTGGGCCGAATGGCGCGCCAGGTGACGGTCTCGATGAACGAGCGTCGGCGATCGGCAAGGACGACGCAGGCATACGTACATCCTCCGCTCCTGGCGTTGAAAGCGCCCCAAACCGTGGTGGACAAGTGGACTTTTGGTGGGACGGAAGGGAGCGCTGTCACGTCGGACCCCCGCTAACACGACCGTCCATGATGCCGGTCACGTGACGGTTCCGTCGGCCGGCGCCTACCTGGGGCCTACCCGGTCCGAGATCTTGTTGTTCCAGGACACCAGATAGTCGAGCCCGGCCGCGGTGCACGGGTTGGCGACGCCGAGGAACCCGAGGAGGTAGTGGACGAGCGCCTTCTCCGAGGCCACGACAGTCAGCTCGTCGCTGTACTCGCTCGCCAGCTCCCCACGCATGTGATCACTCATCCGCTGGTCCTCCGTGTCGAGCAGGACGAGTACCTGGGTTTCGTCTGGGAACGAGCCGGAGCGGAGGTAGGAGCCCAACTGGGTTGGCCCCTCGACGAACAAGCAGCTGTGGTGGACGATCCAGATCGGGTACTGGATCAGGCTCCGATACTCGGGGAGCTCGGACAGCGTCCGGTAGTGCTCCTCGACGAGGAGCCGGTCGCAGGATAGCTTCGCTCGGACGGCCTCGAAGAGCCCCGCGGGATCGCGCCCGAAACACTCGTCGGTCTGGTTCAGCACGAGGACCGTCAGTTCATGCGGGATGGCGTCTTCGGGGTCGTCGTATCGCTCCATCGAGACCTCAGGCACCGCCCGCGTTCCCCTCGTCCGTGACGTATTCGACCGCCCAGTCGATGGCCGCCTCGATGTCCTCGGCTTCCACGAGATACTCGCCATCGTCAACCACGAGGTGATCGGCCGCCTCGTCCTCGAAGGCCGACAGCGCGTCGGCCGAGCCGTCGAACACGGGGAGGAGGTCGGACTCGGCGAGCGTCGGTGAGTCGACGAGGTCGCGCTCGTAGGCGTACCGTCGGCCGACGATCGAGAGGAGCGCCCGGACCGGCGGATCAACCTCGACGAGGAACTCGACACTGCCGTCCTCATCGACCTCGAGGAACTCTCGCAGGCGGTCACGCTGGGTCGCCAGCGCCGCCCAGTTCGACGAGTCGCTCTCGCCAGGGGCGCCCCGGCGCTCGGCGCTCACCTCCTCCGCTTCCTCGGCAGGGCCGGCGGCCGTCCCCTCGAGTTCCCGAATCGGGGCGTTGATCTCCTCGGCCAACGTCCCGCCGGCTCGCTCGGTGGCGTCGAAGACGTCGTCGATCATGTCCCGGCGACCGTTCTCGAGGATGGCGACCTTGTCGGCGACGGATCGGTACTCCTCGGTCGTGGCCCGGAGTTCGGACTCCTGGGCGGCGGAGAGATAGACGTCTCCGACGGCGATCGCGTGCTCGAACGCGTCGATGTCAGCGTGGACCTCGGTCTTCACCCGGTCCCAGCTGTACCCGGATGGGTTTTTCAGCGCCTCGCCGAGCGTGACGTAACACTCGGTGAGGCGGGTGTGGATCGTTGAGAGCGCCTCGACCTTCTTCTCGAGGTAGGACTCCGCCAGTCGGCGGCGGTTCTTCGACCGGAGCCGCTTCTTGAGGTTGACGTAGTTGGCGAAGGCGGTCACGGTCGCGCTGACGATGCCGATAGCGCCACCGACGATGGCCCCCTGCACCTCGGGTGCGAGGCTCATGTCTGAACCGACGCCACTGCCGACCTTATCCCGGGAAGATACTCCAGCCGGATAACAGGAGCAGGGACGGCGGCAACCACGTGTACGCCTGGCCGGTGAGGTTGCCGGGGAGGGAGCGATGCCCCGTGGACAGGTCGTCTGGCTGGCACGTCTTCCGGCTTCTTCCCCGACGAGGCACGAACTCCGACCGCCCATGCCAGAGGACACCGACACCGGCGGGCCGTTCGAGATGGTGGAGATCGAGGCGCCGGACGGCAACCCCACGATCCAACCACTCGAGGTCGACGAGAAGGACATGCCGCTCGAGCGGGCGCGGCTCTGGACCATCAACGGCACAGAGCGGTCCATCGACGTCTACGCCAACTACGCGGACCAACCGTTGGCGACCGACATCGAGGCGACGAGCATCGGGTCGGCCATCGACATCAGCGGGGAGGGCGACCGGCCTTATGGCACCTACACCCTCGCCGCGCGAGACGCCGGCGAGCCCGACGGGGACGTGCTCGCGTCGGCCTCCGTGCCGGTGGACGAGGGTGACAGCTACTCGGCCGTCCTGCACCGCGCTGGCGAGTTCGACTACCAGATGTCGATCTACCGCAACGATTACTCACCCTCGCAGGACGCCCGCGTGGTCGTCCGCCACTGTGCGTATCCGGAGACGATCGACTGGGGGTTCTTCGAGAACGGCGAGACCCCCCGCATCCCCGACGATCCACGGAGCGGGACGCTCAGCCGAGGACAGTGGCAGGAGGCGACTGACGTCACCGAGCAGGACTACCTATTCCAGGTCCTCGTCGACGGCGAGGTCGCCGCCTTCGATGCCAATTACGAGTTCGAGGTCGAGACCACCTACGTCGTTTACGTCGTCGGCGACCCGGAGCCGCTGTTCCTGCCCGACGAGCCCCCCTACGAGGAATCACAGGACAGTGGCATCGACGAGAGCCAGTGGCTCCTGCTCCACGCGTTCGAGGTGTTCCCGGGGGCGGACCAGGCGGACACGGTCACGCCACCGACCGAGCCGGTGTCGACGACCGACACGAACGCTGCGATCGAGTTCGACTGCGAGGCGCTCCGGCTCTATGAGACCAACCGCCTGGAGACGGAGGTCAGGGCGACCGACCCCGACGGCATCGTCACGGGCCTCGCCATCGACGCGGTGGATCCCCCGACCGATGGGGTGACTGTCGTCGACAACAGCGTCGACCGGGCGTTCCACCCCGGGGGAACCACGACCGCGACGCTCCGGGTGGCACCCGACGTGCCGCCGGACCGCTACGAGGTACGGGTGATCGCCAACCCCGAGAGCCTCGCCCAGTCGGCGACCTGCACCATCCCGGTCGTTGTGGATCCGATACCGGTGGCTCGGCTCTACGACCTGGTCGACCGATACCAGCTCTCCGGGGACATCGATCAAGGCATCGCGACCGACCTGAACGTGCTGCTCGACGACGCGGCTGCCCACGTGGCGGCGGACAAGACATCGCAGGGCTGTGCCGCTCTGAAGGACGTCGTCACCCTCCTCGGAGACAACAAGGACGTGGGCGTGAGCGAGACCGCCCACGACGACCTCCAGACCGAGACGGAGGCCCTCCGGACGCGCCTCGACTGCGGGTGAGTCGGGGGCGCGCTGCGAATACGATAGGTATCTGAACCGTCTTTCCGGTTTATCCGGCTTCTGGGCCGCCTTCTAGTCGTCGATGACGAACGAACGACCGATCGAGGACGCCAGGTGCTGGCTCTTCAACACGGCGGATCGAAACGTAGACGTACACGTCAACTACCACGAGACACCGTTCGCGACTGTGAGACCGGAGGAGGATCAGCCGGTCTTCAGCGTCGACTCGGCCGCGAACGGGACCTATGGTACCTACACCTTCGAGGCCCGTGCTCCCGGAGACGGCACGCGTCTCGCGTCTGTCTCCGTGCCGCTGGAGGAGGGCGACAGCTACGCCGTCGTCTTCCACCAAGTCGGCGACGCCGAGTACGCGATGGCGGCCTACGAGAGCGACTTCTCGCCGTCGGCGAGCACGCGCTTCGAAATCCGCCATACCGGCCGCCCCGAAGAGATCCAGTGGACGCTCGCACCGAAGGCAGAGGCCGATCCGAGCATCCCGGTCGACGAACGCAGTGGGACACTCGAGCGTGGGCAGTGGCAGCAGGCACTGGACGTCGTCGAGAACGAGTATCGACTGGAGATCCTCGTCGACGGCGAAGTGATCGCGTTCAGGCAGGACCTCGAGCTCGAAGCCAACCGGATGATCGTGGTCTACCTCCTCGACGACCCGAAACCGTGGTACGGATCCGACCAGAAGGAGGACCACATCCTGCGACAGGAGTACCAGATTCAGACGGGGGAGGCCAGGGCGGACGTCGTCACCGACCCGGCGGATCCGTTCTCGACGAGCGACGACAACGAGCCGATCCAGTTCGACTGCGAGGACGCCGAGCTCTACCACACCAACCGGGTCGAGACGGTGATCGAGGCGACGGATCCGGACGGCATCGTCACTGACCTGGGCATCGCGGACGTGACGCCCGACGCTGACGGGTTCGTGATGCCGGACGAGAACGTGGACCCCGCCTTCGCCATCGGCGGCACGACGACGGGCACGCTCCTGATGAAGCCGAAGGTCTCGCCCGGGAGCTACGACGTCGAGGTCATCTCGAACCCCGACACGCTCGGCGAGCAGGTGACGTGTGTCGTCGACGTCGAGGTCAAGCCGATCACCGTCGAGCGGCTCCGTGACCTCGTGACGAGCTACCACGAGGACGGCGAGATGACCGACGCCATCGCGAACGAACTCCTCGCGCTGCTGAACGCCGCCGAGGGCTACCTGAACCCGGCGGAGACGTCCCAGGTCGAGTCGCTGGCGCAGGACATCCTCGGGCTCATCGAGGACTTCCTGGGGAGCGATCTACGCACGTCCCTCGAGGCGGAACTCGAGGCGCTGTTCGAGGCGGCCGGGATCGTTCCGTCCGAGGATCCGGCCAGCGCGTGCGACGCGCTGAAGCGGGTCGTGAAGATCGTCGGCGAGAACAAGGAAGAAGGCATCAGCGTCGAGGCGACCGTCGACATCGAGACCGAGACCAAGGCCTTCCGAACGTACCTCGGCTGCGGGTGAGCCCTGGCCGGGGAACGTAGTAGAGAGTTGGGCTGTATCCACGCCTTATCCCCGCGGCGGCGAAAGGTGTCAGTGATGTCCGGATCGAAGCGGACGGTCACCGCCAGAACACGGCTAGAGCGCGACGTGGCTGACTTCCTCGACGACCAGGCTGAGCAGCGAGGCACGAGCCGCTCGGAACTGCTCCGGCAGCTCGCGCGGCACCTTCGCGATGCCACCGAGTCGGGCCTGGCCTGTCCCCACTGCAAGAACCCCATCGAACTGGACCTCTGATCCATGACACTGAAGAAACCCACCACTGGCAGCGACGACAAGCCCGGCGAAGGCGAGCAGGACCCCGCCTCCGGGGAGGCACAGAGCACATCCGCAGCCGATGCCCAGGCCGAACAGGGAAGCGGTCCCGCGGCGAGCAGTTCGACCACGTCGGCGACGAGCAACGGAAACTCCCGCACGAGCTCCTCCTCGGCCGCGGTGGGTGAACACGGGGCGTCCGCGGCCTCAGACGTCGGCGTCGCCGCCGTCGGACCTCGGGGCGCCGCCTCGGCGAGCGAGGTCGGGAGCACGTCCGTAGGCCCCGACGGCGGGGCCGCTGCGAGCAACGCGGCGAACTCGACGACGGTCGACGTGAGCGAACGGCGGCATGGGTCGCCGGAGGGCGGCGACGCGGCCGGAGGCGGCACAGACACTCCGTCGGGGGAGTCCGACGACGCGGTGCAGGGCGACACGGCGCAGGAGGCGACGGACGCGGACGACGATACGGAATAAGCGGGCTCTCCTCGAAGACCTTCGGTGTGGGCGAAGAGCGTCGTTTGATTCCCCGGGCGGGTCGCGTGTCCGGTGAGGTACCCAGACGTCGACCATTATCCCCCGCTGTCGATGCTATACGTGCGGAACGCACGGCGACCGAACGGGCGACCCGGCGGGTCGCCTGGGCGGGTTTAGCCGCCCCGCCAGCGGTCGACGGTCGCCCCCAACCGCCGCCAGAGCACCGAGCCGAGCGACGGGACCGGTGACTGGCGCCGGGGACGACGGGCGTCGTCGACGCTCGGCCACGACTCGCCGGCGGCGTCGATGGTGACGGAACACCGCCGCTGGCCGGCCTTGTCGTAGACGCTGATCCGGAGTGCCTCGCCCTCGACCTCGATCTCACCGAAGTTGTAGAACTCGCCGAGTGCGTACTTCCCGCCCTCCTGGTAGTGGATCGAGGGGCCGAACGTCGGGTCGGGCTCGTCGGGCTCCCGTGGGGCTGCCCCGATCGGCGTGGCCATCGCCTCGTACATCTCCGGGCGGCCATCGTGATCGACGTCGAAGGACGCGATGCGGGCGAAGTGCCGATCGCCCGCCAGCCACACGACCGGACGGTCGACCTCTCGCCCGATGAAATCGACGAGGTGGGCGAGCTCGTGCTCGAACCCGGTGTCAGCGTCACCGTCGGCCCAGCCGTCCCGTGCGGCGGCTCCACTCGAGGGGCTCGTGAGCGAGAGACTGCTGGCGACGACCGCGAAGGTGGCGTCCGTGTCGGCGAGGCCCGCTTTCAACCACTCTCGCTGCTCGGCACCGAGCATGGTCTTCTCCGGACCATCGGTCCGCTCGTTCTCGTCCCGGTACTGGCGGGTGTCAAGCACGAACAGCTCGAGGGCCGACCCCCACTGGAACGAGCGATAGAGCCGCCCGCCGTCCGAACCGGTGACGTCCTGGTGCCGATCGATCGGCCAGTACTCGAAGAAGGCAGTCCGCGCCGCCGGGAGGCGCGGCTCGCTCTGGCCGGCCCAGTCGTTCGCGACCTCGTGGTCGTCCCAGATGGCCACGGTCCCAGTCGACGCGAGGAGGTGGCGGAGGTTCGGGGCCGCCGATCGGATCTCCCGGTACTTCGCGCGGTAGTCGTCGACGGTCTCCGGCTCACCATCCGGGAGCGCCGGGGACGGATCGTCCGCGTAGATCGTATCGCCGAGGTAGAGGAAGAAGTCGGGGTCGCGGTCGGCCATGTGCCGCGGGACCTGATAGGGCGGCGCCCGGCCCTGGCCGTACGTGTCACCGCTCCAGACGAAGGACACAGTGGCGTCGTCGTCGGGGGCCGGCGCCGTTCGGAAGGTCCCGTCGACCGACGCCGCTGGCGGATCGTCGTGGGCCGCCGCGCCGGAGCCAGCGAGGGCCCAGACCCGGTACCGGTACTCGGTGGCCGGTTCGAGTCCCGTCAACCGGAACCGCACGGTCCCGTCATGGACGGCCGGCTCGACCGGACGAGGGGTCGCCCGGTCGGCGCGCGCGAACCCGTCGGCGGGGCCGTACTCGAGGTGGACCACCGCGGGTTCCGCGGCCCGCGTCCAGACGATGGCGGACTTGGCGGTCACGTCACCGACGACCACACCGTGGTCCAACGGGACCGGAGTGACGGACTCAGTGACGTCTCGTTCCGTCCGATTCGAATCGGGTGGTTCGCGCTGAGACATGGACTCAGCCGTCCATGGGCCGTGGAGAGGGATGAACCGGCCAGACTGGTCGGGTTTCTACGCCAACCAGCGACCCTGTGGTCACGCGGCTGCGATGGCCCCCTCCCGAGAGTTTATGTGTGATTCGGTGTGAACCTACTGGCTGACAGACCACCCCATGGCCCGCCGCTCCCTCGGCAGCCGCTCGCCGACACCGAGCAGCACGCCCATGGGATCCGCGTGGCTGATCATCGATCCGCCGTTCACAGGAGGTGGGCTTGGACTGTGAGCCGACCCGAGTTGCGCACCATCGAGGCAGAACCCCAGAACCTCGGCGCGGTGACAGACTACATGGCCGAGCAGGTCTGCCGGGGGTTCAGACACCACGACCGTGGCAATCGGGACGCGGCGGTCGAGGCGTTCTTCGCCGTCGATTACCGGCAGTTCGCCCACCTCGATGCCGCCGAGGCCAGGGCCGCGGCCGAGGCCTACGTGGACGCACTCTGGGCGAAGGACCGGCTCGAGGATCGTCACAGGCACGCCGGGGGCCTGGATCGGGACGCCCTGGCGGCGGCCGATTGGGGTCCGGTCGAGTCCGCCTTCCGCGAGCGCGCCGTTCACGCGACGATCGACCCACGATACGCCGAGCGAAGCACGACGGCCTGGCTGCACCACAAGACCGGGCGCGACTACTGGACGCCGATGGCCAGGGCCCAAGTGCTCGAGCTGCGGGCCGCCCTCCAGGACCCGGACTACCCCCAGAAGCCGAGTGACGGCCTGGCCGGACCGGGCCCCGAGGCGATGCGGTACGCGCTGGCCGTCGAGCTCCACGACATGCACACCGAGGACCACTGGTCCCAGGCGAAGGCAGTGATGCGACCCTACTACGAGCGGGTCCTCGAGGCCCACCAGACCGGCTGAGCGTCGGCTGGCACCCCGGCGTCACGGCGCCTGGACGGACGGCGCTCGGCCCGGGGTTTCAGAACCCATTTATCGGGGCCAGGGTAACGACGGGGCATGTTCCTGGCGTTCCACGCGTCGGTCGAGGACGCCCTCGCCGATGCCCTCGCCGCGCGGTCGCTCCCCACGGACGACCTCGGGGTCGAGGAGCCACCGGGAGACCTCGACGCGGTGTTGGCCTCGAGCGTGGCCTTCCGGCTCGCCGAGGAGCTCGGGGCGCCACCGCCGGAGATCGCCGCCGACCTCGCCGCGGCGATCGACCCGGCCGACTACGAGTATCTCGACTCGGTCTCCGCCCAAGGCCCGTACGTCAACTTCGCGCCGGGACAGGCCTACGACCGGGACACACTCGCGGCAGCCCAGGATAGCGAGTACGGTCAGCTCCCTGCCCGGGAGGCGTCCGTCATCGTCGAGCACACCAGCGCCAACCCGACCGGACCGGTCCACGTGGGCCGGGCCCGGAACCCGATCCTCGGCGACGCGATCGCTCGCGTCCTCGACTTCGCCGGCTGGGACGTCGAGGTTCACTACTACGTCAACGACGCCGGCCGCCAGATCGCGACGTTCACCTGGGCCTACGAGACCATGGACGAGGCCGATCTTCCCGAACCCGAACGGGACCGGGTGGAGTACGACCTCGTCCGCTACTATCGAGCGGGGAACGACTACCTCGAGAACGCGGATCCCGAGAACGTCGAAGGAGCCGAGGCCGAGATCCAATCGATCATGCAAGGGCTGGAGGCCGGGGACGAGCGGACCTACGAGCGGGTCTCGACCGTGGTCGACCAGGTCCTGGGCGGGATGCGAGAGTGCCTCGGCCGACTCCCGGCCGAGTTCGACGCGTTCGTCAAGGAGACCCGGTTCCTCCGGAACGGGGACACCGAGGACGTGATCGCCAGACTGCAAGAGCGACCGGAGGCCGAGCCGTCCGACGGCGCCTGGCAGCTCGACCTCGGTAGGTACGGCATCGACAAGGAGTTCGTCTTCCAGCGCTCCGACGGCACGTCACTCTACGCCACGCGCGACCTGGCCCACCACGAGTGGAAGCTGGCGCAGGCCGACCGGGGCGTGACCGTTCTCGGCGAGGATCACAAGCTCCAGGCCGCCCAGCTCTCGGCGGCGTTGGACCTCCTCGGGGACGACCCGGACCGCATCGACCAGGTGTTCTACTCGTGGGTGAACCTCCCCGAGGGCGGGATGAGCACCCGCGAGGGCACCGGGGTAGACTTAGACGACCTCCTCGACGAAGCGATCGACCGGGCCCGCGAAGAGGTCGAGTCACGGCTCGACACCCGCATTCGCGACGACGAGTTGACCGATGCCGACATCGAGCGCATCGCGAGGCAGGTGGGCGTCGGCGCAGTCCGCTACGACATCGTCTCGAAGCAACCGACGAAGGGCATCACGTTCCAGTGGGAGGAGGCGCTCGACTTCGAGGCGCAGTCGGCGCCGTACATCCAGTACGTCCACGCCCGGTGCTGTGGCATCCTCGACGACGTCGAGGCGCCGGCCGCCTGGGAGGTCGCTGACCTGCAGGCCCCGGAAGCCATCTCGCTCCTCCGGGCGATCGCCCGGTTCCCGGCGGTCGTCGAGACGGCCGCGGACGACCTGGCGCCCCACCGCGTGGCCACCTACACCCGCGACCTCGCGGAGGCGTTCAACACGTTCTACCGGGAGTGCCCCGTGCTCGACGCCGACCCGGGCGTCAAAGAGGCCCGGCTCGCCCTCGTTGCGGCCGCCCGGACGACCGTCGCTAACGCCCTCGGTCTGCTCGGCGTCGAGGCACCCGAATCGATGTAGCGTTGCGGCGAATTTTTCCCTCGACGGCGGTGCCCGTGCCCAGACGGTTGGCTCGCCGACACGTCCCCGCCGGGGGGCGCTTCGTAATGGATAAGTAGGCGTCAGGGCAAGATTCGGAAAACGTGACCGGGATAGCTTCACTGCCGTTGGCGGCGATGCAGCTGGGCGGGTTGATCCCCCGTGGGTCTCGGGTGGTCATCTTCCAGCGCATCTACTGGGTGTTCCTCGTGCTGGGGACCCTCGTCGGGATCATCGTCATCGGCTACACGCTCTGGAAGGCCTACAAGTACCGTGACCGGGCGGACCGTGAGGACGACGGCGTGGAGCGGCCCGAACTCGGTGAAGTGCCACAGGGCGGGGGCGGCGGTCGAAAGCTCTTCCTGTCCTTCTCGCTGTCGGCCGTGATCGTTATCTCGCTCGTCGTCTGGACGTACGGGACCCTCCTCTACGTCGAGACCGCACCGGCCCAGACGACCGACGAGCTCGAAGTGACCGTCGAGGGGTACCAGTTCGGATGGGAGTTCCACTACCCCAATGGCTACGTCGCCGACAGTACGGCGGGTGACGCCTTCCGGGTCCCCGCGAACCGGATGGTCAGCCTGACGATAACCTCACAGGACGTCTTCCACAACTTCGGGGTGACGGCGTTGCGGGTGAAGGCGGACGCCATACCCGGCCAAACCACGACCACCTGGTTCGAAGCGGACGAGACCGGCGAGTACACCGCCCGCTGCTTCGAGCTGTGTGGCGCCGGCCACTCGTTCATGACGGCCCAGGTCGTCGTGATGGAGCCTGAGGCCTTCCAGGAGTGGTACGCGAACACCAGCGCGTCGGACTCGGGTGGCAGCGCGAACTCGATGGAACCGGCACCGGCGGCCACCGCATCCTCCTAGACCAATGACTGACACAGACACCAACGACATCGAGACGGACGGCGGCCACGCCGAGGCGGCCGGCGAGCTCGAGGCGGGCCACGACGATGGGCACCTGCCGGCCTACGGCTCGCTGAAGCGGTGGCTCGTCACGACCAACCACAAGGACATCGGGATCCTCTACCTCGCGACGGCGACGTTCTACTTCGTCTTCGGCGGCGTCCTGGCGCTGCTGTTCCGGCTCGCATTGGTCGCGCCCGCCGAGTCCTCGGCGACGGCGCTGCTCTCCGGGATGGCGTACAACCAGGCCGTCTCGGCCCACGGGCTGATCATGATCTTCTGGTTCATCTCACCGTTCGCCTTCGGCTTCGCCAACTACATCGTGCCGCTGCAGATCGGGGCGAAGGACCTGGCGTTCCCGCGGCTGAACGCGCTCTCCTACTGGCTCTATGCCACCTCGGGACTCCTCTTCCTCGTCTCGTTCTTCCAGGGGACGACCTACGCGGGTGGCTGGACCATGTACGCGCCGCTGAACGTCCCCGTCTACACGCCGGAGGTCGGGACCACCGCAGCGGTTCTCGCGCTGCTGATGTTCGTCGTCTCCGTCACGGTGTCGTCCGTCAACTTCCTGACGACCATGCACCGGATGCGCGCCGACGGGCTGACGCTACGGAACCTGCCGGTGTTCACCTGGTCCATCCTGCTCACCGTCTGGATGATGCTGTTCGCCTTCGCCGCGCTGCTGGCGGGGTTGATGATCCTCTCGGCCGACCGCTTGCTCGGGACGACCTACTTCATCTCCACGGGGGGCTCCGTGCTCTGGACCCACCTCTTCTGGTTCTTCGGCCACCCCGAGGTGTACATCGTCTTCTTCCCGGCGCTTGGCATCATGGCGGAGACGTTCCAGACGTTCACTGGCCGCCGGCTCGTGGGCCGGAAGTGGTTCATCGCGTCGATGGTCCTCGTCGCACTCCAGAGCTTCCTGGTCTGGATGCACCACATGTTCCTCACCAGCATCAACCTCCAGATCAAGACGCTGTTCATGGCGACGACGATCGGCATCTCGCTGCCGTTCGACCTGATGATGTTCTCGCTGATCTACACGATGATCAAAGGGCGTATCCGGTTCACCACGCCCTTCCTCTTCAGCCTCGGCGCCCTCGTCCTCTTCATCGTCGGGGGCATCACCGGCGTCTTCCTCGGCGCCGTCGTCCTCGACTACGAGTTCCGTGGCACCTACTGGGTCGTCGCACACTTCCACTACGTCATGCTCGGTGGGGGCACGGCGCTGTTCGCGGGCCTGTACTACTGGTTCCCGAAGATCACCGGAAAGATGTACGACGAGTTCCTGGGCAAGGCCCACTTCGTCGTCTACTTCGTGGGCTTCAACCTGCTGTACTTCCCCCAGTTCGTCGTCTGGGAGACCCCGCGTCGGGTGTTCAACTACCCGCCGGAGTTCGCCATCTGGCACCAACTCTCGACGGTCGGGGCCTTCGTGCTCGGCCTGTCGTTCCTGATCATGTTCTACAATTTCGCGACGAGCTACTTCGACGGCGCCGACGCCGACGGCAACCCGTGGACGTACGCGACCACGGCCGAGTGGGCGGTCCCGTCGCCCCCGCCGCTCGAGAACTTCCCCGGGCTCCCGAGCTACGCGAGCGGGAAGCTGGACTTCTTAGAGCCCACGGCCGCGGCAGACGGCGGCAGCACCGTGGCCGAGACGGACGGCGGCGTCGCCCACGCCGAGGAGGAGCACGTCGACCACGCGAGCATCTGGCCGTTCGCCATCGGGGTGACGGCGGTGATTACGGCCCTCGGGCTCGCCGGGTTCCGCCAGGGCGTCCCCAACGATCCCACCATCAACCCGCTCTACTCGGCCATCGCGGTCGTCGGTGGGATCGCCCTGCTCGTCTCGCTGTTCGCCATGGGTCGAGAGACCTTCGTCGGACCCGACGGCGGCTTCGGCGAGGCGTGGCCCTTCGCCGGCATCGAGAACACGAAGACCGGCGTGTGGATCTTCCTGGCCTCAGACGTGGTGCTCTTCGGGGCGTTCATCGGCTCGTACATATTCATGCGCGTCGCCGCCCCGGGCGGCTGGGTCGAGTGGCACGGCATCGTCGAGGACGTCATCCCCGGCCTGATGAACACGTACATCCTGCTGACCAGCTCGTTCACGGTGGTGCTCGCCCTCGTCGCGGCACGGAAAGAGAGCCGCATCGGACTGGTCGCGAGCCTGACGGCAACCCTGCTGCTCGGGCTCGGCTTCCTCGGGAACAAGGCCATCGAGTGGAACCACCTCTTCCACGAGGGGTACGGGCTCTCGACCGGGATCGAGGCCTCGACGTTCTTCCTGACGACGGGGCTGCACGCGGCCCACGTGATCGCGGGGCTCGTGATCACGGTCTACCTGATCTGGCGGGCCTGGGGCGGCGCGTACCTCGGCGACGACCGGCCGGTGGAGTACTTCGGGCTCTACTGGCACTTCGTCGACATCGTGTGGCTGTTCCTGTTCCCGCTGTTCTACATCCTGTGAGGTGACCAAGCATGGTATCAACGAAACTGTACGCGGCGATATACGTGGTCTTGTTCGTGGGCGCGACGGCCCAGGTGGTCGTCGAGTTCGCGGGGTACGTCGAGAACGCCTACTGGTTAGCGTTCGGTCTCATCATGGTGCTATCAGTCTTCAAGGCCGTGGTGGTCGCGGGGTGGTACCAGCACCTGCGGTTCGAGCCGCGGTCGCTCTCGTACCTGATGCTGACGGCGTTGGCAGCCGCCCTCGCGCTGACACTCGCGGCGGCCTACTCGATCACGTAGCCAGGCGAACCGCACCCGAACCCGCATCCTATTTGTGCGCGCAGTCCCCATATCGAGCAATGGCAAGCGAATCGTCCGTCTTCGGTCTCGGAATCATCGGCGTGGTCGTCGGGCTCGCGGTCCTCCTCTACGGTGCGGAGGCAGCGGGCAACGTCGTCGTCGCCGCGGGTGGAGTCATCGCACTGGCGGCGGTCGGGCTCATGACTGCGTACATCGCGGCGATGCCCGAGCCCGCCGGTGGCGGCCACTAGACCGCTGACCCACGGCAGCGTCGGCCCGCGGCGTCCGGGCCCTGACTACAATCCCTTCTGTCCATGACCGCGTTCCCTCGCGTCCCACACACCGGGCGAGCGGCGCTGATTACCCTCGCGTCGAGTGCACTCTTCGCGGTCTCCGCGCCAGCCCACACGGGCTCGCTCCGGCTCGGTCAGGAACCCCCGCCGGTGCCGACGTGGCTCGTGGTGATGACCGGCGGCGGGGTCATCGGCATGTCGTTCCTGTTCGCGAGCCTCGTCACCGACCACGACCTCATCGAGGAGATCAATGCCCGTCGACTTGGCGTCGGCACGTCGGATCGGCTGGAACGGGTCGTCGTCTGGGCGGCAGGGTGGGCCAGCGTGCTCCTCCTCGTCGCCACCGTCGGGGTAGGCCTCTTCGGCCCAGAAGACCCCCGCACGAACGCGGCCGTCGTGTTCGTCTGGGCCGGGTGGTGGGCCGGCTACACGGCGACGGTGTACGTCATTGGAAACAGTTGGCCGGCCTTGAACCCCTGGCGGACCATCGCAGACGCGATTCCGGTCGAAGCGAGTCGATCGCTGCCCGCCCAGCTCGGTCCATGGCCAGCCGTCGTCGGTCTGCTCGGTCTCATCTGGCTCGAGGTGGTCGCGCCCGTCGGCAGCGACCCACAGCTGCTCGCGATCGTCGTGGTTGGCTACACACTCCTCACCGTGGCCGGGGCCGTCACCGTTGGCTCGGACGAGTGGTTCGACCGGGTGGACCCGATCGCCCGAGTGTTCCGCTGCTACGGCCGGATCGCCCCGGTCCAGCGGGCGTGGTCCGGACTTGAGCTCCGGCTCCCGGGGGCCGCGGCGACCGATCGTTCGGATGACGCCGACGTCGAGCCCGTGTTCGTCATCGCGGTCCTCTGGGCGACCACGTTCGATGGACTGGTGTCCACGCCGGCCTGGCGAGGGGCCACCGAGCCGATCGTCGGCCTCGGGGTGCCACCGCGGCTCGTGTACCTGTTGGCCATCGCAATCGGCTTCGGTGGCTTCCTCGGCCTCTATCGGCTCCGCGCCC